>Ga0256826_1001655_pt1 | contig 13783 bp, 15 predicted proteins | sample CV79metaG_FD_185975 | JGI IMG/M metagenome (GOLD analysis project Ga0256826, IMG submission 185975) | Hydrothermal vent microbial communities from East Pacific Rise, Pacific Ocean - CV79 | ecosystem: Environmental > Aquatic > Marine > Hydrothermal vents | place: Pacific Ocean: East Pacific Rise...
AAGACATGCGACTCCAAGCCAAAAGTGCCATTGATAAAGAGTTAGAACGGGCAATTCAGAAAAAATTCGTCCCCAAAGAGTACGAGGCAAACATGCAAAAGATGGCAGAGCAAATGTTCAACCGATTCTTACATGATGCCACCCAAAATCTACGCCAATGCTCATCTGAAATTACTTCGACCAAAAGAGTCGATGCCATCAAAGAAATTTTTGAAATTGTCATTGACGATAGAAATGCAAAAAAATATAAAAAAGAACACCATGTCAAGGGGTATAAGTAGAGGGCGTTTTTTAACGCACTCTAACTGTTCACTTCTTTTCCTCTTTTGATTATCACATAGATTGGGTTTCTACTAAAACAATAAATCCCTTTTAACTCCTCGTTAGATACATTAGATATAATAAGCAAAAATTAAAAAATGCTAGTTATGTTTAAAAAAGGATACCAAAAATGAGATTTTCTAGAATGCTAATACCAACCATGAAAGAAGCACCGAGTGATGCTGTTTTGACATCACATATATTATTGCTTCGTGCTGGATTTATTCAGTCATCTGGGGGTTCTGGACTCTATAACTTGTTGCCATTAGGAAAGATTACACTTGAAAAAGTGAGAGCAATTGTAAAAGATGAGTTGGACAAAGCAGGGTGTAATGAGGTTCATTTGCCAATGGTTACACCATTAAGCTTGTGGGAAGAGACAGGACGTGCTGATAAGTTTGGTAACGAATTGCTTCGATTTAAAGACAGACATAATAATGATTTTACATTAAGCCCAACGAATGAAGAGGCGATGGTAAACTTGGTAAGACAAACCATTAAATCGTATAAACAACTTCCTCTAAATGTGTACCAAATCAACTGGAAGTTTAGAGATGAGGTTCGACCACGATTTGGGCTTATGCGAGGGCGTGAGTTTTTGATGAAAGATGCGTATAGTTTTCATGCTACTACCAAGGATATGGAACGTGAATTTTCACTTATGGAAGAGACCTATAAGAAGATTTTTACCCGTTTAGGTTTAGATTTTAAAGTGGTTGAGGCTGATAGTGGTGCTATTGGTGGAGCAGGCTCTAAAGAGTTTATGGTCTTGGCTGATTCTGGCGAAGATACCATTATGGTTTGTGACTCTTGTGACTTTGGAGCCAATGTTGAAGTGGTTGCTGAAGATGAAAAAGTTTGTCCTAAATGTGGTGGAGCATTGAGCCAAACCAAAGGAATTGAAGCAGGTCATATTTTCCAACTAGGAACAACCTATTCAGAGGCCATGAAAGCAGAATTTTTGAATGAGAATCAAAAACTAGAGCCTTTTATCATGGGAACGTATGGAATTGGCGTTAGCCGATTACTTGCAGGAATTATTGAACAAAATCATGATGAAAAAGGCTGTGTTTGGACAAAAGAGTCAGCACCTTTTTCAGTAGATATTATTGTAGCAAAAGCAAAAAAAGAAGAGCAAATGGAAGTGGCCCAAAAGCTTTATTCTGAACTTCAAGCCAAAGGTGTGGATGTTTTACTGGACGACAGAGCTGATAAAAAGACAGGTTTTGGAGTCAAAGTAAAAGATTTTGAGCTGATTGGATTGCCTTATGCTGTGGTTATTGGTAACGATATTGCAGAAGGGAACGTAGAGTTGATTACACGAGATGGACTAAATAAAGAAACGGTTTCACTTGACTCTATAGTAGAAACGCTTATGGAGAAATTAACGTAATGATTTATATTATTCCTTTTCTGTTGTTGGAACTTTTTTTATCGCTTAAAGTAGGAGAGAGTATAGGCTTTGGATGGTCAGTTATTTGGATTGTAAGTAGTTTTTTACTTGGAATGGGTTTGATTCAAAATGCAGCGATGAGCATGAAAAAAAGCATGGAAGGTCTCTCTTCGGGTAAATTGAACATGAAAAGTTTTCATGATTCAGCTACTTCCTATTTCTTGGGAGCAATACTTTTAATTATCCCTGGAGTTTTTACCGATATTTTAGGAATAATCGCACTTTTGTACACCTTCTATTTACAATTAGGTGGTACAATAGCAAATTCAAAAAATAAAACGAATATAAATAATACAAACAAACAAGGAGATGAAGATGTCATTGATGTCGAAATTATTGAGTTTAACAGCTCTAGCAACCTTAAGTCTTAATGCAGGAATGGATGTAGATGATGTAAAAGATTACATCAAACACCATATGGTTAAGAACGATCAGGTAAAAGTTGAGAGTGTCGAAGTAATTGATAGTCAAGCTTTAGATGCACCAAAGGGTTGGGAAGTTTATTTTGTAAACATTCATGCCAATGTTAAAAAATCAAAAACAGTTATTGATAAAGTAGTTGTTCCTGAGACACTTTTTGTAAAAGATGGATATTTTGTTCCTACATTAATTAATATGGAGACAGGAGAAGATTACAAACGAATCTTAAAACCTAAACTCAAAAATGAGATTTATGAAGCGAAACATTTAATGGCAGGGAATAAAGATGCAAAACATAAAATTGTTGTTTTTTCTGATCCTCAATGTCCATTTTGTCAAACGATAGTTCCCAAACTTTATACCGCAGCTGTAGAGAACCCAAATATATTTGCATTGTACTATTATCATTTCCCTTTATTACGAATTCATCCTGTTTCAGACATTATATCCCGAGCGATGATTATTGAACAAGAAAAAGGAAATTTTAAAAAAGTTGTAGATATGTATTCATTTAAAATTAATCCACGAGAAGTAAATGCTACTAAAGTATTGGCAAAATTGAATAAAGAGTATAACTTAAATATTACAGAAGATCAACTTGATACAGATTCTATAAATGAAGAGCTTAAATTTGATAAAAAGATGTCTACAAAGTCAATGGTAGCAGGTACACCAACGGTTTATATTGATGGCGTTTGGGATCCAAGTAGAAAGAAATATAGAACGCTTTACAATGCACCAAAAGAAGAAGCACCAAAAGCCCCAGCACACCACTGAACGACAAGCATCATGAACTCGATTAAAGAGTTTTTTGATGACCTATTTTAAGAGTATAAAGAGAGAGTTTTTTTGAATAAATTAGTTATAGCAACCAGAGCGAGTGACCTTGCCTTATGGCAAGCCTATCATGTAAAAGATAGAATAGAAGAGGCGTTTCCAGAGATAACGGTAGAATTAAACAAGATTACCTCAAAAGGGGATAAAATCTTAGATAAGCCTTTGGCATTGATTGGTGGAAAAGGACATTTTACCAAAGAGTTAGAAGATGAGATGTTGGCAGGAAATGCTGATATTGCTGTTCACTCTTTGAAAGATGTACCTACCTACATGCCAGAGGGTTTGGAGTTGGCTGCGATTACAGAGCGTCAAGACCAGTCAGATGTTTTCTTATCGCATAAGTATGCTTCCTTCCATGATTTACCTAAAGGTGCTGTGGTTGGTACAACAAGTTTACGACGAAGAATGCAACTTCTATCGGTTCGTCCAGATTTAACAGTAAAAGATTTACGAGGAAATGTAAATACACGTCTTAGAAAACTAAAAGAGGGTCAATACGATGCAATTATTTTAGCATTTATTGGTTTGGACAGATTGGATTTACTTAAAGACATTCCATTTACCGAAAAACTTCCTCTCTCGATTATGATTCCTCCTATGGGTCAAGCATCCTTAGGTATTCAAATCATCTCTGCGAATGATAAGGTTCGTGAAATTGTTAAAATTTTGAACGATGAAGATACCTTTTTATGCGTAAAATTAGAGCGTGATTTTGTTGAAGCCATTGGTGCAGGGTGTTCTGCTCCTGTAGCTGTAAATGTAAGCATCGAAGATGATATTGTTACTATAAAATCAATGATTGGTTACCCCGATGGTTCTAAAATTCTCGAAGAGAAAATTGGTGCATCGCGTACTTCTTGTCAAAGTCTTGGTCTGTTATTAGCAAAATTGATGATGAACAAAGGGGCTTCTAAAATTCTTTCTAAAGCCGAAAAAATGGCGTTTAAAGATGAGATGCCACAACGAATATAAATAGCCTTTTTTGGCTATTTCTCATTTATAACTTTTTATAATTCTTTTTTTATAATACTTACTTTTGTACCTTTCACATCACTTTTCTCGCTATAATAGATAAAAAGAGCGAATATGAAAAGACTATTTATACTAATTTTTATACTATTTAACTTTACAGGATGTGCAAAAGAGATGAATTCAAATTCAAATGCAATAGAACAAACTCCTATTAAAAATCAATTTCAAGCTATTTGGAATGAAGTGGCTTCTGATGAGTACACTCATTTGCCTCAAAACCGTGTCTCTTTTGGAAAACTCTTTACATGGAGCAAAAATATCATCTTGGAGAATGCAAAACGAACATTAGAAGAGAGAGCTAATATTTTAGACCCTTTTGAAAAATTGGCACACCCCAATGGAGTTTGTCTAAAAGGCTTGTGGGAAATTGATAAAGAGAACAACTATAGTGGTTATTTTAAACAGGGTAGCCAAGCACTAATTATTGCCAGAGCTTCTTCGGCAATGTCCAATACAAAACGTGGAGAGATTCGAGCCTTTGGTTTGGCAGGAAAGCTTTTTCCTACTACGAATCCTTTAATCCTAAACAGTGAAGATACAGCTAACTTTTTTGTGATTGATGATTTAGGGGGTACGAAAGCAGAACATTTTACCGATGTAGCCTTGACAAATGAGCCATCGGTTACGACAAACAGCGAAGTTATCAAGCATCTTTTGTATGCTCTGAAAGTAGCAAAAGCTTTCTCTGATGCCGATGAGCATTCAGGGATTCGACAACTTTATGAGATTTCAGAGTTACAAGAAAAAGCTAAAGTAAACACACCAAAATGGATGAAAATCACAGCCAAAGCAGGACAAACGGTAGATGCTGATGATTTTAGAGATGAGTTAAAAGTAAAAACCAATAAGAAATTAATTTTTGAAATTGCTGTCGCCAATCAAGAGATAAAAGGTCAAAAAGAGTGGCAGAGTATAGGAACAATTACTTTTGATGATTCGGTTAGCTCTTACTCTTGTGACCATCGTTTGCACTTTCATCATCCTAAGTGGAAAGAGTAAATAGTTGTTCTTCTCTGTTCTGTTTATGACAAAAAAAGATACTTTTTTCTGTAACACAAGTTACAGAAGAGTAATAGTTTTATAAATTCAGCATATGATGGTTATAATCAATACGAATTATAAAAAAGGTGGAAACATGGTTAAAACTCCCTATCCAGATAATTTTGATGAGTTAAGAGCAGAGGTTCGAGCAGCAGGTTTGCTTGATAGAGTACCCGTAAGAGGGTCTATGGAGATGATTGGGGTTATTATTGCTATCACGGTAGCCTTAACAACAGCTCCTGATTGGAATCCAATTCTATTGGGTCTTTTTATGACAGTTATTTTTACCCGTGCTGTTTTTATTTCTCATGATGTTCTTCATACACAGTACTTCAAGAGTAAAAAACTCTCGTTTAAACTCTCTTATCCCTTTTCGGCGATTATTTTAAGTAACTCCTCTTCTTGGTGGTACTATAAACATAATGTAAATCATCATACTTACTGTAATATTATACAAAAAGATGAAGATATCCGAGCCTTAGACGGTACGTTTACCAACGATAATCATCGTGGTAATAGTGAATTTATAAAAAAATATAAGCATCTTGTTTTTTGGGGTTCTATGTTTTTTATGAATTTTGCATTTATTGCTCAATCGTATGCTTTTGTTCTGCGTAGAAAACTTTATGGGGAGTTTGCATTGATGTTGCTCCATTGGCCAATTATTTGGGGAACACTCTTCTATACTTTACCTTTCTCGGATGCTTTGACAGTCTTTTTGGTTTTAAATTTTACGGTATCTCCTTGGTTGGCATTTGGATTTATTACCAATCATTTAGGTTGTGAAGCATTTGAAGAAGAAGAGGGTAAAAAACTCTCATGGATGGAGCTTCAGATGAGAGGCAGTCGTTCACTTAGTGGTGGGGCATTGGTTCACTGGTTTTATGGAGGTTTAAATACCCAAATAGAGCATCATCTCTTTCCAAAAGCACCACGTTTTAACTTGCTAAAAGTTCAAAAGATGACCAAAGAGTTTGCTAAAAAGCACAACCTTTTTTATTTTGAAACAACACCTATTCAGGCATATGTTCAGATAAATGATGGATTAAAAGCGTATAAATAGCTCTTTAGTTCACAATTTTTTTATTTAGTGTCGATATACTTTAGCACTAAATAAAAGGATTTTCATGAAAAAAACAGCTCTTCTACTCTCGACACTTTTAACAACTTCTCTTTTTGCTCAATTTAATGCAAATATTTCAGAGATTACTCCCGATATTAAAAACCGTATGTTACAAGGAAACTCATGGCGAGAAGCTTGTCCTGTCTCTTTGAATAATTTACGTTATCTACAAATAGCGTATTTAGATTTCAAAGGTCAAACCCAAACGGGAGAGATGATTGTACATAAAAGTATTGCCAGTAATACAGTGTATATTTTTGAAGAGCTGTACCACATGAATTACGCTATTGATAAGATGCAACTGGTTTCAGACTACAATGGAAACGATTGGCAATCTATTGAAAGCGATAACACCTCGGCATTTAACTGTCGCCCCGTTTCAGGAAAAAAGAAAAAGTGGTCAAAACATGCCTACGGAAAAGCCATAGATATTAATCCCATTGCCAACCCTTATGTTTCAAAAACAGGGTATATTTCTCATAAAGCTTCATATCAATATAAAAAGAGAAGACATCATGATATTCATAATTTAGCTGATAGAGCATTACTCCTTGCTTCTGACCCTGCCACCAAAGTATTTAAAAGATACGGTTGGGGTTGGGGAGGAGACTGGAAAAGTATGAAAGATTATCAGCATTTTTTTGTGAAATGATATGAGGTAGGTCTTTTGTTCGTTCTCTTCTCACCCCTCTTCGGTGGGAGAGAGAAAAGAGTTTACCCTACAGAGACTACCTCTTGCGTCTCCACACAATAAGCACTTAACTTTCCACTACCATCACTCCGTCCACATCCTGTATCTAGGCTAACAAAATTTTGACCTATTAGAACATCAGCAACATTGGTATGACCATAGATATTAAAAATCGGAGCATCAACAGATGGGCGTTTACGATTGGTCATAATGTAAAACTCAAAATGTTTGTAGTTGCTCTCTTCCAAATCCCAAAAATTGCCAATACTTGCATGGCTAATAACAATAGGAAGCTTCGGATTATACGGATTTTTCATCTCAATATAAAGAGGTAAACGTTTCATCCACTCTATATCATCTTGAAGTTGGGCTATCCCTTCTAGGTCTTTGACAAATTGATAAACATCCTCTTGTTTCTCTAACAATCCATACGACATAAGCGTCTCAATCCCCCCTGCAAATATCCAAATATTGCTCATGGTTACCTCTTTATCAGCCAATAGCAAATCAATAAGTTTCTGCCCATCTTCTATCATAAACTGCTCATGATTTCCTCTAACTACTTGGTAATTATGTTCACGAATATAGGCAATAATTTCTCTACTTTGCAATCCTCTGTCTATAAGGTCTCCCACAAAAATAAGCTTGGCATCTTTGGGAAGTTTTTCGATTAGTTTTAAAAGTATTTGATACTCTCCGTGGATGTCTCCGATGATGTAGTGGGTTGGCATGGTTGTTCCTTTTGTTATTAGGTTGAAAGGTGGTGTAGGGGGCGATTGCCATCGCACCATTCTACATTGGTATACAAAAAAATCATAAATCATATTTTAATTGGTGCGATAGCAATCGCCCCCTACAGTTGGTTAAGCCTTTCGGCGAGACTCTGTTTTATGCCTATTTGATTTTGTGGTGCGTTGAAAACTGCACCCTACAGGGTTTATGCTGATTTTATTGCTTTTTAACACAATTTTCCAACAAAAACCCACGAATATTTTCATGCTCATAATTGGTTTGATTAATCTTCTCTAGCAATCCATTCTCTTGATTGGCAAGATAGCAGATAGTCTCTATATCATAAATAGAACGTTCCTCTTTTCTAAGTTTTAAAATATAACCCAAAGCTTTTTCAAGTGAACTACGTAATCCAATACTTCTTACATAAAATATTGTTTTCTTTCTTAGTCTATGTTCTTCTTTCAATTTATTCATCTCATCAAGATTTTTTAGACCATTCTTTTTATTGATTAAAAAGAGAATTACTTCAAATGCTTCCAGCCCATTTTTATTAAAATTTTCATCTTTGGCTATCTCATTTTTCCATTTTTCTAGCTTCTCTTTTAAGGCTTTTTCATTGGTAATACTAGAAATACACTCCTCTTTATACTTTTGAGTTAATGCGTCTCTCTTTTCAAAAGCTTCACTCCGATAGGTAATATACGGAGAAATATAACTATAAGCAATTGTAAAAAGAACTAAAATCAGCAGATACTTTAAAAATTCCCAAATAGTATCTCTTATCAGAAAAAGATAGACAATCATTGGGACATTGAGTAGAATTAGTATAAAATCAATAGATTTGCTAACAAGAATTACCTTTGTTGTCGCACTCAAATAGAGTGCCAAAAGATTGATAAACAGTATAATGAAAACTATTTTTGACGGCTTCATATTTTTCCTTTTTTATTTAAGAGAGTGCTTGTGAATTCCCTATCCAAGCAGATAGATTTGGTCACATTAAAACCTTATCTATTAAAATGTTTGGGACACGTAGGGGGCGATTGCCATCGCACCATTCTACATTGGTATACAAAAAAATCATAAATCATATTTTAATTGGTGCGATAGCAATCGCCCCCTACAGTTGGTTAAGCCTTTCGGCGAGACTCTATTTTATGCCTGTTTGGTTTTGTGGTGCGTTGAAAACTGCACCCTACGGATTTTTGCTGATTTTATGATTTTTTAACTCCGTAACCGTTGAATAATTTCAATGTAATCTTCATCTTCCTCAACAAGAAAACCATGACGTACTAAAAAATCTATAATGACCAAATTACAATTGGGTTTAAACTCATTGGTTGTTTTAACAATGTGTGCTACCTCTTCAATGGGTATAAGGTAGAACTCTTCTACCTCTCCATCGGTACAATTTGGGACAAAATTTTCACTAAGCTCAATGTCATAACAGTAGATTACATCCTCTTTCCCTCCTAGGTCATACTCATATTTGTACGAAATTAAGCCCACAGTTTTTGCTTGTGAGGCTAACTTTTCTGACATTCCAGCCTCTTCATAGCACTCTTTTTTTAAATTATTACTTGGAGCAATATCATAGGGTAAACCACCAGCAACCAAATGGTCTAGTTTTCCTGAATGATGAGGTTTATCGTAAGCTCTTCGACCTATCCACATCTTCATTCCCTCGGTGGTCATAACATAAGCATTCAGATGTTGCCCAAAAGAGAGTGAACCCAAAAGTGTAGATATACTTCGGTCAATAAACGCCAAAGGCTCAGAGCTTCCTTTTTCAAGTAGAGGATAATTCTCATCCATAAAACGGTTAGTTACGCCATCTTCTAGTGCTTTCTTTGCAAAAAGTGTCAATGCCTTAGTACGCTCTTCAAATGTTTTTAAATGCTTCACTAAAGTTATAACTCCACTCTCTAGCACAAATATCTCACTTGATAAAACATACTCTAGGTAGTCATTACGAACTTGACCAACTCTTTTGCCTTCTACTAGAAATGGTGTTTTATCTTCTTCTTTGTAGTTATTGTTCTCTTCTATTCTTTTTAAAAATGACATTTTTTTCCTTTAAACATTAATTTTTTGAACCACTATCGACTCAGACATCATCTCTCTATTATCATAAAGCTTTCTTGTTTGTTGAGAAGAGAACAAAAGATTAAACCCCTCATCAAAAGCTGAGAGCAATTCTCCTTTATCAAACATATTTCTTGCTCCTAAGAATTCTTTACTATTTGCAGAGTGTTCCACCCAATGCTCAACAATTAAGATACCATTTGGCTTTAAAGCTTTGTGAAATTGAGTAAAGAAATCTCGACCTAAGAAATAGGTCATTACAATAAGGTCATAGGAATTTTCTTTTAAAATATATCCATCTAAATCAACCTCTTTTGCCTCTATATTTTTCATGTTTTGCAGAGACTCTATAGCAATAGGGCTTATATCTAACGCCTCTACATAAAATCCACTTTGGGCTAAATATCGTGCGTTATTGCCCCATCCACAAGCAATATCAAGAGCCTGTTTTCCTTGGGCTAAGTGTGCATATTGTTCTACTACATCAATAGCTTCTCCTTTTGGAATTGTGCCATCTTTGTACATTTTATTCCATCTATCTTTGGCTTTTTTTGACATTTTTTATCCTATTAGAGTTTTGTTTTTATTAATAGTACACCTTGAAATTTAGACTTTTCAAACTCAACCCATTGACCTTATCAACTCAATCCTATCACTCTCCAACGCTTTCTCTCTATCCAATGGCGTATTATACCCCCAAGAAGCCAATTTTAAAACCACTTCATCAAGCCTGCTATCTTCTTCTACATCTACCAAAGTAGGATAACGGTCTTCTATAAACCGAATCTTTTTATCAGGATTATTAGACTGAATTTTAAACAAAATATCTACTTTGTTCATACCTCTATCAAGTCCCCATATTTTATCATCCTCTAGCTCTATCCCATTGGCTTCTAAAATATACTTAACAAAACGTTCCTGTTTGGTCGTGACAATATAGAGGTTTTCTTTGTCTAAACTATGTAAAAACTCAACTACATCATCAAAGAGTGGATTTTTCTCTATCCACTCATCCAATGAATCAGCTATCCACCTATCTCGTGCTTCTCCAAAGAGTTTTTTCAACTCGACTACATCAAGACCTTCTTGGTCAATAAGTTTTTGAGTCTCCTCTTTATAGTTTTCACAAAGCTTCTCAATCGAAACACCAACATAAAGAAGACGCATTATTAAAATAGCCTCATAGCCTGTCTTTAAAAATGGACGAACCTCTCTAAAATCATTAATTCTCTCTTGCGATAGGTCGATATTAGACATATCTTTCCAAATATCTTGGCTTAATCTCCAAGCTGTGATGGCTGTCTCTATGACTGAATTGCAGAGGACTCCGTCGAAGTCTAGGGCGTGTATTATTTTCATTTTTTTCCTTTAAAATTCTAACGGTTACTCCAAGCAACTATCACACCTGAACCAATAACCAAAACTATTCCCAACGAGGTCAATAAATCAGGAAAAGCATCTCCTAAAAACACCCCAATAAAGAGCGAGAAAACAATCGTTAGATAACTAATTGTCCCAACAACTCCTCCTTTGGTATAGACATAAGCTTTTGTCATAAAAAGCATTGCTAAAGTTGCAGAGATACCCATAAATACAATATAAAACCATACCTCTCCTTGTGGCAGAACAAAAGAGGAGAATAGAAAATCAAAACTCTTTGGAGTCTCTACATAAGGAGTAATTAGCATAAAAAAGAGTGAAAAAATCATACCCACCCCCATAAAACTCATCACTATAGCTCGTGAATCATAATAGCGTCCTAACTCTCGAATAGAGGTATAAGCCAATCCTGCCAAAACACCTGAAAGAATGCCTAAAACATCATAAATAGTAAACGCTATTCCTGTAGGTTGAGCAATAAAAACGATACCCAAAAATCCCAATAAAATAGAAAAGATAGACCATCTATTGAGTTTCTCTTTTAGAAAAAAATAAGAAAATATAGCAACAAAAATTGGGGCGATTTTACTATAGGTTACTACTTCTCCCAAGGGAAGATAGGGCATAACATAAAAATAGAGAACCATCGCCATAAAACCTATAATCCCTCTAAAAAGCAAAAGCCAAGGTTTCCCACCTATCTGTTTAAGAGGCGTTTTATAAATCGAATATCCTATCAATACCACCCCAAAAAGGTTATGAAAAAAAGTTATCTCAACACTAGGAATAGAAGCACTTAAAATCTTTGAACTCCCTCCTAGCATAGAGGCAAATACAGAGGATAGAAGCATAAAGAGGATGCCTTTGTCTATGGCTTTTAGTTTTGATTTCATTTTTTAGTTATGCTCATTTTTTCTTTTCTGTCTCCGAGTCAAAACAAACCTATCCTCTTCATCCCCATAATAATCTTTTTCAAACCTCTTCTCTGTAAAACCAAGCTTGGTATAGAGGGCTATTGCTGATGGGTTTTTAGGATAAACCGTTAACGAACTATCCACTTTTAACTCATCTATCTCTTCTAAAAGTACCCTCATAAGCTCTGTACCTATTCCCTTACCTTGTTGCTCTTTGGCAACAAACAATTTATGAACATTATAAACTCCATGATTACAAGGAAAAGCCAGTGAAGCACCAATTATATTACCCTCTTCATCAACAGCCACAAAGGTAGAAGCAAACTCTACCCAAATACGCCAAACGTGTTCTCCATCGGGGATGAACTCTCCTTTGAAACTCTCTAACCATGCGACTCTATCTAGCTCTGCTATGGCTGTAAATTCTGATATTTTTGCTTTTCTGATTTGCATTTTTTTCCTTTCTCATCTAAATAGAGCAATCAAAACCGAACATACAAATGCTCATCAACAACCCAATCATAAGCAATCCACTGTAACTGCTCTTTTTTAAAGGTAAACCACGCCTCTCGTATATCAAGTTCAAAAAGGCTATCTTTAAACCTACGAAAAGCCCCTTTGCCCTCTAAAGCCTTTAATAGAACCTCTCTATGCTTATTGTTCTGAGCCTCTGCAAACTCTTGCATTAGTTCATACTCATTTATCTCCTCTTCATCAGGTAAAGGGATAAAATGCTTTCTATCTTCTACAGCTTTAAGCAGTTTCAAATTATCTGGATTATCATCCTCTTTTAAAGTAAAAACGAATCTATTTTCTACCCTGTCAAAATAGTGTTTTATCTCCGAAGATTGCATCTCTAAACACTCTACAATCTCCAAAAGAGGCTTTTTATAATCTTTATAGGTAGACTCCACCATCCTGTTTTTTGTTGCTTGATAAGAGTAACCCACAATCTCCTTGGCAACCAAATCGAGTGTGTCAATCATATAATCGACACCCTTTTTGTTTCTATTTACCTCTTGTTGCCTCTTCCAAATTGGTGCTTTTATTTTTTCATAAAAAGAGGGAATATCTCCTTTCTCATAAATGGTATAGTCATCATAACCCTCTTTTTTATCATAATCAAGCGACCAAAGTTTCTCTCCTTTTTGCCAATACTCAACCACCGAAGTCATAGAGGTTTCATTAACCTGAAAGAAGAGTAAATCTTTCTCTTTTGAAAGTTGAGGAATTTTCTCATAAACAAAATTAGGCATATAATGAAAAACCACCAAATACCAACCACTATCCATAAGAAAAGAGGAGATATCATCACTCTCAGCTATGGGGTCATCCTCACTAAACTCCTCTTCATGTAGATAGATAAACTCTGAATCTTTAAACCCTAAAGTTGTCTCATCTGGTTTAAGATTCTCCTCTTTTACTGCTATATATGCCTGTTTTACACCCATTTTTTATTCCTTTTATAGATTATTTAATTTATTGACATTGTAATAAGCTACTTACCTATATCTCTTACACAAATACTAATACTTCTATTTATATCAACCCAGCAACCATCATTCTCTACAAAGTTACCTAATTGATTGCAAGTGTTGTTAATATCATAAAAAAAGCTAGTTTTCTATTCATCTCTCATCCACACGATAATACTCTTTTCCATTCTCATCAATCTCTTGAATAATCTCTCCATCTTTATCGTAAAAACGGATAACTTTTCGACCTGATGTATTCTCTAGTATGAACTTTGA
>Ga0256826_1001656_pt1 | contig 13774 bp, 8 predicted proteins | sample CV79metaG_FD_185975 | JGI IMG/M metagenome (GOLD analysis project Ga0256826, IMG submission 185975) | Hydrothermal vent microbial communities from East Pacific Rise, Pacific Ocean - CV79 | ecosystem: Environmental > Aquatic > Marine > Hydrothermal vents | place: Pacific Ocean: East Pacific Rise...
AACAGCAATTGGTATATTATTTTCCTTTGCTTTGTCGACAACACTTTTGTAATCTGTAATTTTGCCCTTCTGATCAGGATACTGAATGATACAACCAAAAACATCATCGCTAAAACTAAAGTCATCACAACTTGTTGTTCTCAACACGATGTCTTTCGATCCTGCTCTTGTTTTAAGTATAGCTAAAGTCTGAGGGAACATATTCTCGCTCACTAAAAATACATTTGCATTACTTTTAACCAATGCTCGTGGTCGGGAATTGTAAAACATCAACATCGCCTCTGCCGCAGCAGTTCCTTCGTCAAGTAATGATGAGTTTGCCAATGGCATACCTGTTAATTCCGAAATCATTGTTTGAAAATTAAGCAACGCTTCCAAACGTCCCTGCGATATTTCAGCCTGGTATGGTGTATATGAAGTATACCACCCCGGGTTCTCAAAAACATTTCTCATTACAACAGGTGGAACAATAGTATTGTAATAACCCATACCTATGTATGATTTAAAAATTTTGTTTTTTAAGGCAAACTTCCGCATGTGCTGCATATATTCATACTCACCCATTCCATCTTCAATATCAAGTTCATCTTTAAGTCTGATATCTTTTGGTACAGTCTTGTCAATCAAGTCGTCAACTGAGTTAATACCCATTATGTTAAGCATCTTTTTCACATCCTCTTCTGATGGTCCGTTGTGTCTGTTTACAAAGTTTTTAGCAACCATTGCAATATATTTATAGATTAAAATAAATAATTTCCTTTTGTATATTGCGTCTCCAAACGCAACGCTGCAAAAGTAAAAATCTTATCAATTTAAAATCCAATTATAGTTTATAATTGTTATAAATTTAACTACTTAATCCCATTTGCTTTTGAAATATAATAAATACTACTTATCATATTGATATACAAACAAATAACGAGCACTTTTGTTTAGGTAAAACATCACCCATAATTGTCATATTTTTTGGTTTTGCAAATTGTAAGCTTTTAAGCTTCTAAAAAACTATGATAACAATAATTGACATCTAGGAAATACTACGCCAGAAATGGATGATTGACTAAGATAAGTGTATTTTGTAGCTATCTGCTAGGTACTATTACAGTCAATTTCTGATATTAGCTGTTTCTTAAAGTCACTATTTAGAAACTCTATAAATATTGATTAACATAGATATATTTACATACTTTCCATATGTAAAACCAACTTGTTTATATACTTTTGCGCGCTTATTAATCAAATATATGAAGAGATGTTTATTCTAATGGTAGTAGTTTTTGTTCTTGGGTACACAGCCATCGCCCTTGAGCATCCGTTAAAAGTTGACAAAGCAGCCTCAGCACTTATCCTTGGTATGGGTATGTGGGTTGTTTATGTTTTTGGCCGTACCGATATATTGAGTATGGTAAATGAAACTGGCGAATTTTTGAGTCAATCATGGCGCGAATATGTTCACGAAGCCGGAATTCATAATCCCACATCAGGAGACATGTTAAATTTCATAACCCATCATGATGTACTTCACCACTTAGCTGAGATTTCCACGATCTTATTCTTCTTATTAGGAGCTATGACGATTGTTGAAACAGTTGATCAGCATCAAGGGTTTAAAATTATTACCGATAAAATTAAAACTACAAGTAAAGTAAAACTATTATGGATAATTAGTTTTCTTACTTTCTTCATGTCAGCTGCACTTGATAACTTAACTACAACAATTGTTCTTATTGCATTGTTACGCAAGTTAATCGATAGTAAACAAGATCGTTGGCTATTTGCTTCAATGGTTGTACTGGCAGCAAATGCCGGTGGTGCATGGTCTCCAATTGGTGATGTAACAACAATTATGCTTTGGATTGGTGGTCAGGTTACTTCTGCCAATATTATCGCAATGGTATTCTTACCAAGTTTGATGACAATGCTTGTTCCTGTGATTATTCTTTCATTCACGATGAAAGGGGATGTACAACGACCTGTAATTGACAATAAAAACAAAAGAGAAATTACAACACATTTTGAGCGTAATTTATTATTCTTCATGGGTGTAGGCGGCTTATTGTTTGTTCCTGTGTTTAAAACAGTAACACATTTACCTCCATATATGGGTATGTTGATTAGTTTAGGTGTTATTTGGATAACTACTGAATTAATGCACTTTAAAAAATCTCCAGAAGACAAGAGTATTCTCACAGTTGTTGGTGTTTTACGCAAAGTTGATGTGCCAACAATCTTTTTCTTCTTAGGAATCCTATCAGCAGTAGCTGCAATGCAATCTGCCGGACACCTTGGCTTACTAGCCGGTTGGTTAAATATTAATGTTGGTGATGTTTATGTTATCAACCTCATTATTGGTGTATTATCATCTATAGTTGACAACGTTCCTCTTGTGGCAGGTGCTATGGGAATGTACGATATAGCTCAAGCTGGGGCATCAGGATACGACGCCTATTTTGTAGCTGACGGTGTTTTCTGGGAGTTTTTAGCATATTGCGCCGGAACAGGTGGAAGTATATTAATCATTGGCTCAGCTGCCGGAGTTGCAGCAATGGGAATGGAAAAAATAGACTTTATCTGGTATCTCAAAAAAATAAGTTTACTTGCATTAATTGGTTACTTGGCAGGAGCTGCCGTTTATTGGGCACAAATCCAAATATTACACTAGTAGTGCTAAATACTAATATTATAACCCCGGTTGGTAACTTCCGGGGTTTTTTATTTTATGGCGGCAACCGGGCTATCCACTTGTAGTTGCCTCAATCCAAATGTGTTTTTGTATAGCAATCCCGTGGCTTCCTTTGTCAGCCTCCTTTTGCTAACAAAAACTACATTGTATTTTCAACAAGCTACCGTTTCTATCCCTGCCGCTCCCCACACAATCCATTCAAAGTAATCTAGATAATATGCACCATTAATTGTTGAGATTTATTTTACGAATGAGATTCATTCTAGTAATTCAAGTCAAACTTCCGACTCCTCGCTTCGGACTTCCAGCTTCGGGCTCCCGACTTCGGACTTCCAGCTCCCGACTCCCGACTCCACCCCCCCCTCCCACCACTTTAACAAATGAGAAAAACCAATAAAAACCCCGACAAAATGAAACAAAAAACAACTACTTTTACAATCTAATTAATCGTGCCCTATGAAACGTAAGAATGCAGTCACAATAACGGTATCATTTCTAGTTTTAATAGTACTAATTTGGTATTTTTCGTCATCATCAACCGAAACCCAAAACACAATTACCGTTGAGGTGCAAAAAGGTACTTTCGTAATTGATGTTACTACAACAGGCGAGCTCGAAGCAAGAAGCAGCGAAAACATTAAAGGACCAAACCCCAACTCATTACGTAATGCACGTATTCACAGGTATATGATCGAAGACATTGTTCCTGATGGTACCGTTGTAGACTCGGGACAATGGGTTGCAACACTCGACAGAAGTGATTTACAGAACAAAATAACCGACCAGCAATTAGAAGTTGAAAAGCTCGAAACCCAATTTATTAAAACACAACTTGACACAACACTAACATTACGAGCTGCTCGTGACGATTTAATCAATCTGGAGTTTACACTCGAAGAAAAGCAAATTGTTGTCGACCAATCACTTTATGAGCCACCGGCAACTCAGCGTCAGGTAAAAATCGACTTTGAGAGAACACAAAGGTCATTAAACCAAAATATTGAGAATTACACTATCAAACATCAAAAGGCAGAAGCCGACATGCGAGAAGTTGCCACAAACCTGCAAAAAGCACGTAGGGTATTAAGTGAGTACAACGACTTAAAAAAGGAATTTGTTATTATGGCTCCCAAGGCCGGAATGGTTAATTACAAGCGTGATTGGAGCGGTAAAAAACAGGGAGTTGGTGCACAGGTAAGTATGTGGGAGAATGTAGTTGCAACACTGCCAAATCTTTCAGCAATGAATTCACGAACATATGTTAACGAAATAGATATTAGTCGTGTTAGAGCCGGACAGGTTGCTGAAATTCAAATAGATGCATTTCCAAACAAAAGCTTTTCAGGTATTGTTAATGAAGTAGCAAATATGGGTGAACAAATGCGTAACTCCAATGCAAAAGTATTCGAGGTGATTATTCATATTGATGGTTATGATTCCATATTACGACCATCTATGACAACAAAAAACAGTATCATAACTGAAATTATTGATTCTGTTCTATTTATTCCTATTGAATGTGTAAGTGTAATAGACACGATCAATTTTGTTTATACTGATGGGGTGCGAAAACAAGTGATTCCCGGTAAAACAAATGAAACAAGCATTATTATTCTGGAAGGATTAAGCAAAGGAGATGTATTATACTTAATACCTCCCGAAAAAGCCGATGAATGGAGTCTTAAATTACTTGACAAATCGATTATCGAAAAATATAAAGAAATTGAAAAGCCTAAAGAAGACATTAAGGTAGCCGACAAACCTAAAACTGAAAATAAAAAAGGTAATCGTAAAAGAAAAAAGAAATAGTTTAAGTCACTTATCTTAATTCAATAATATCAAATCCATTAACAACTAACACATTGGAACGATACTTTTTAATAATGTCAATTTCTCTGGAGGCTGTATTTAACAATAAATTCAGATCAATACTAACCGCACTCGGCATAATCTTTGGAGTTGCGGCTGTTATTGCAATGTTAGCAATTGGAAATGGAGCACGCCAGGAAATACTTGAACAGATTAAGCTTGTTGGTTTAAACAATATTATCATTACACCCAAAAATAACGATTCAGGTAATGCTTCAGAAGATGAGGAGGATGAGTCTAAATCGATGAGTAAGAAATTCTCACCCGGATTAACATTAAAGGATGCAGAAAATATAATGATATCAATACCTACGGTTGAGAAGGTTAGTCCCGAAATTATTTATTCCACACTGGCAATGCGCGATGGAAAAAAACTATCTGTTAGCCTTAGCGGTGTTATAACCGATTATTTTACACTTTTTAATCAAAGCTTAAAAAGTGGTAATATCTTTAACAAAAAGCAGATGGAATTAGGAGCGCCTGTTTGCGTTATTGGTCCTGAAGTAGTTTCCAAACTTTTTCCTAAAGAAGACCCAATTGGCAAGCAGCTAAAATGTGGAACAATTTGGTTAAAAGTTATTGGTGTACTAAAAGGTGTTTCTGTTAGCCAAAAAGCTGAAGAAATTGGAGTAAATGGGTATAATAGGAATGTTTATGTACCAATTAAAACACTGTTACTAAGATATAAAGACAGATCATTGGTCGGACAGTCAAATCTAATGGGAGGAGGAGGTCAAATGATTTTCTTTGGTAACGGTATGGTTTTCACTTCTGGTGGTAGCTCCGCTGAACAGGGTGATAATCAGCTTAATAAAATAGTAGTTCAGGTTAAAGAGAGTAATCAGCTTTCTACAACTACGAAAGCCATCGAGCACATTTTAAATCGTCGACACCAAGGAGTTGATGATTTTGAAATTACTATTCCTGAATTATTGCTAAAACAAGAGCAAAAAACTAAAGATATTTTTAATATCGTACTGGGAGCAATTGCAGGTATATCGCTGATTGTTGGTGGTATTGGTATTATGAATATCATGCTTGCATCAGTAATGGAGCGCATACGTGAGATTGGTGTACGAAGAGCAATTGGTGCAACAAAAAAAGATATCGTTTTTCAGTTTTTAGCTGAAGCTACATTCATTAGTATTTCGGGCGGGTTATTGGGAATTCTCTTAGGTGTTATAATGTCAAAGATTATTTCTGCATCAACTGATATTAATACTATTGTTTCATTTGGATCAATTCTGCTTTCCTTTGGTGTAGCAGCATCTGTAGGTATAATTTTTGGCTGGCTGCCCGCTCGTAAAGCCGCGGAGCAGGATCCTGTTGAATCGCTCAGACATGATTAACTTATACAATAATTCGTCCGGGCTTGGGGTAAATTTCCAATTAATGGAAGTTATCAATTCCATCAACGCACATAACAAACTGTGTATTAGTTAAATACAATCCTTATTTTTATTGGTATAGTTATTGCGTTAGCATTTATCGCCGAAAAAACTCAATAATGATTTCAATATCATATAGTAGTACAAAAACTACAGATTTCTACCCATTAATCGCAATGGGTGTAATAATCTTTTCATTTTTATTTTACTTTTCAAGTCAGGCACAGAATGTGCAAATTAATCGCCCATTTGCCCTTGATCTTCAACATTTGCAAACTGCTAAGGAGTACAATGAATCATTCAAACCAACTACCAAACTCAAAAATCATTCCTATCAAACATCACGTAATGATTTAACATTTTTACTTGACACGGTTCATGTTTATTCTGTTTCGTCGAATCCAAAGCGTATTGTAAATACTTACAATGCAAACGGCAGCAGACTCACATCACTGGTAGAGATGTTTGAAAATGGAAATTGGTCTTTTACTAGTATGGAGTCATGTACATACGACACATCTGAAAGTAAATTATCCTCACTATGGCGCATTTGGGATAATAATTCTTTTGTTAATTCAAGCAAAAAAATATATAATTACGATACTGCTGGCTCGTTAGTAACTTTAACTTACTCATTTTGGGATAACGGCGCTTGGATGAATGGTTACAAGATAAATTATGAGTACAATACAGCCAATAGAGTTGTTACTAAACTATTTGAACTTTGGTCAAATGGCTGGGTAAATAATTATAAAGAGCTTTACTTATATGATGATAATTCAAATATGCTTGCAGCTTACGGAAGTACTTGGGCAGATAGTTTATGGATGAATGATAGGAAATACACATATTCATATGATGATACCGGTAATATGTTGACATCTATATACATGCAATGGGGTTTAATCGATTGGAATAATATTTTTCAAGAAAGTTATAGCTATGATGAGTCAAATAATCCAATCACATATCTTGGAGAAACATGGAACGATAGCGTTTGGCAGAATAATTTAAAAAATACTTATACTTTTAATAATCTGGATTATCTTGAAACTAATATTGGTGAGCGATGGGAAAGTGGCACGTGGGAACTAACACGAATGGACACATACACTTATTCAGTCTATGGTGGAATTGAATCTCTACTTACCCATATATGGGAAAACTTTGAATGGGAAAATTTTTCACTATCTCAATATAATTATGATGACTACGGAAATTGCTATTCAGGTGATTATTTCAGTTGGGATGGTGATAACTGGACTAGCAATTCTGATGGAATATTAGAACTGTTTTATAATTATACAAACTCAGAGTATTTTTTTGGATATCATGTAGAAGGATCATATTCTTCAATTCTGGTAAATATAGACGTTGCTGAGTCTTTAGTAATGCAGAAATTTAGCATTGGACCAAATCCATCTGTGAATCAATCAACTATTCGATTATTATTATCAAAAAACACTAATGTTATCATATCATTATTTTCAAATAATGGCTCTAAAGTTAAGAGTGTTTTTAACGGATATCTAAACAAAGGCTCACATAGCTTTAGTTTATCCAGTATCGACTTAGCTTCAGGCATTTATTACTTGAAAATTATTGCAAATAATCAGGTTAACACCATAAAAGTAATTATCACAAAATAGAAAAACTAGTTTTACACAATCTAAAATAAACCACTAAAAAGATGAAAAAGTTTACTAATATTTTAGGTCTTACAATTGTGTCTCTAATTGTATTTACTACATTTAACACAAAAGCACAAACACCTAATATTGAATTAATACAACCTACTGAAGCCGGTATTGAATGGGTAGTTGGAGGTACATATCTCATTTCATGGGTTGATAACTTTCAATCTACCACAGATATTCTTTTGAGTAGCAATGGAGGAGCAACTTATTCTACCACTTTGGCCACAGGCGTATCCGGTTCCACATGGAGTTGGAACACAACAGGGTTAAGTGTAAGTAATAATTACAAAATTAAAGTTCAAAGCACAAGCGCACCAAGTTCATATTTTGATTTTAGCAATAATAAATTTGCTCTTGTTGATGGAACAAGTGGAAGCATTACCCTGAATCAACCAACAGGAGGTGAGTATTTAACACAGGGTGTTGCATATCTTATTTCCTGGAACGACAATATATCGGCACCGGTAAAAATCGAACTACTGGAAAACAACGTTCATAAATCTGTAATTTCTGCCTCAACAACCGGAACAACTTTAAACTGGACAGTACCAACTGCCGGAATAACACTAAATTCTAAAATATACAAAATAAAAATATCATCCACAGTTTCAGGATCTTCCACACAACCTGCAATTAGTAATAAATTTACAATAAGTGCATCATCAGGAACTACCATCGAAGTCTTACAACCTACTCATGGTAACAAATGGTCGATAGGAACTACACATTTAATCTCTTGGAATGATGATTTAACTGAAGATGTTAAGATTGAGCTATGGGATAAGTCATCCGGTTCATGGACCTTAGTTCCACAATGGAAATCAGGTTTCCCTACTAATGCTGTTTCCGGTTCAACATATAACTGGAGCATACCTTCTTCAGTAGACGTAGGAAACAAATACAAAATAAAAATAATTAGTTCATCGGATGATAATCTTTATGATTTCAGTTCACAGTTTAAAATAAAATCAAGTGCGGGCACATTCATCACAGTACTACAACCTGCTAACAACGATAAATGGGCAAAAAACACGACTCATCTTATCTCATGGAATGATGATTTTACTGAAGGTGTTAAATTAGAATTATGGGAAAAATTAGGCGGCTCTTGGTCAAAAGTTCCTCAATGGAAGTCAGGATTACCATCAGCATCAATTTCTGGATCAACTTATAATTGGAATATCCCTAATTCAGTTGATGCAGGTACAAAATATAAAATAAAAGCTCTAAGCTCTCTCGATTCTGATATCAATGATTTAAGTTCAAGATTTTCCATAACAACCAGTTCGGGCACATTTATATCTGTATTACAGCCCAATGGTGGTGAAAAGTGGGCTGAAGGTACAACACATTTAATATCATGGAATGATGATTTACCCGAAGATGTTAAGTTAGAACTATGGAGTCGGGCTACCGGTACATGGGAAAAAGTACCAGCTTGGAAATCCGGTTTACCTAATACTGCTATTGGTGGTTCAACATATAATTGGGATATTCCTCAATCAGTTGATGTGGGAACTAAGTTTAAGATTAAAGCAATTAGTTCACTTGATTCCGATATTTCAGATTTAAGCAACTCTCGATTCCGTATATCAGCTTCGGCAGGTACATATATTACCTTAGAGCAACCTAATGGAGGTGAAAACTGGGCTGAAAGTACAACCCACTTAATTTCATGGATTGATGATTTACCTGAAAGTGTAAAACTCGAACTATGGGATAGATCTAGCGGCAGTTGGCAATTAGTTCCTTCATGGAAGTCAGGATTACCCAATACTGCAATTGTTGGATCTACATATAGTTGGTCTATACCATCCTCGGTTGACATAGGCACTAAATATAAAATTAAGGCAATTAGCTCTTTAGACGATGCTATATATGATTTTAGCAATAGTAGATTTTCAATCACAGCTTCTAACGGTACATTTGTAGAAGTTTTAAATCCTAATGGAGGCGAAAGCTGGGCAAGAGGAAATTCATACTTAATTTCATGGAATGACGACATGACTGAAGACGTGAATATCAAATTAGTTAAAGGTGGAGTAGAAAGTGTTATCGCTAATAATGTTTCGGGTTCTTCATACAATTGGGATATACCCTCTGGTATTGATTTAGGTTCCAACTATAAGGTAAAGGTTGAAAGCTCCTTAAATTCAAACCTGTATGACAGAAGCAATTCTAATTTCTCCATAGTGGCGTCGTTAGGTACATACATTACAATATTGCAGCCAAATGGTGGCGAAAGTTGGGTATTAGGCACAACGAATTTAATTAGTTGGATAGACGATTTTCCTGAACCTGTTGATATTAAATTAAAGAAAGGTGGAGTTTATACAGATATTGCAAGCAATGTTGAAGGCTCTACTTACTCTTGGGAAATTCCTACTAGCTTGACACCGGGATCAAATTATAAAGTAAAAATATTTAGCACACTTGATGGATCTATTAAAGATTATAGCGACTCTAATTTTTCGCTAGTAGTTTCATCTATGTCAGCTTGTGCTTATCCTAATCCTGCAAATCAGAGTATTACCTTAAAACTGAAAGATGCTGTAAACAATAGTTCTAAAGTTACCATTTATAACCGATTTAATAGCGTTGTTTATAGCACTAATGCTAATTTTAAATCAAATGGAGAAATTACTATCTCAACTGCAAATCTTCCAAATGGTATTTATTTTATATCAATAACAAACCAGAATAGCAGTATCTCTAAGAAAATAATTATTCAGCATTAGCAATTTTTAAGTAAGAATGAAGACACAACTATCCAAATTTTTTAATGGATAGTTGTGCTTTTGTTTCTCCATTACGCTAGTATTCAAGAGCTATCCACATGTATTAAACTTTTTAAAATTAAAAGAAAAAAGTAGTAGATTTGAACCCTTAATAAACTTGCTTTTGGCAAAATATATCGGGTTATGATCACAAAAATTAAACCACACCCATGTTTGGACAACCTAATTGATTATTATTGGGTTGAAAAAGATGATAATTGTGGAGATATTGTATTACCTGATGGATCAAGTTGTATAGTGTTTAATTTGGGAACACCCATCGGATTTACTGATTCAGCCGGTAAAACAAAAACTATTTCAGGTGAGTTTGTAATAGGTGCTCAAAAGCGCTTTTTTGTGTTAGAAAAGAAAACCGGCACATTTTTCATTGGGGTTAAATTTATGCAGGGTGAAGCCTATCATTTTTTTAATACCCCAATGGTTAAGCTTACAGATAAAGCATTTGAACTTAGCAAAATACGATCACTTGAAACAAAATCGCTTCTAGAAGTACTTGAAAAAGCTGAGAGTCATGACGAAATAAGAAAAATCCTTAACTACTTTTTCTTCATAAATGTAGAAGCTCTAATTTGTAATTCAAAAGTTGTTGACTCAATTATTCATAGGGTAAAGAAAGCAAGTCAGCCTTATTAATAAAAGATCTTTGTGAATCTGAAAAAATATCAAATAAACACTTGATATCTCTTTTTAACAAAAAGGTTGGGTTATCACCAAAACTACTGTATCGAATCAATAAATTTAAAAAAGTGATTGATTTGCTACAGGGAAATAAAAAAGTTAACTGGACAGAAGTTGCTTATGAATGTAATTACTACGATCAGGCTCATTTAATCAATGAGTTTAAAAGGTTTTCAGGTCTGTCACCTACCGAATATCTGGAAAATGAAAATGCCATTGATTTAAGGGTAAAACTATAATTTGTAATCACTTGGGCTTTCTGTTTTGTGGTAAATTTATTCCAATACTTATAAGTTTAAAAAGGTACTTTTGGGTAACATTATACAATAGTTTACAATTACTGTATTAATAGCTTTGTAATTAATTGATAACTAAGTATTTATGCATTACTCATCTAATTGTTTATATACTTAATAATCCTTAAATACTGAAGGTTTTTTTAAAGTAATTGCTTTGTGCCATCTGTTATTGATAAATAATGAAGACTTTTTTTAAGTTATTTGGATTATTTTTAACGTCTCTGATACTAATTAGTTTTAGCATTGGAGCGATAGGTCAAGATTTAAAGAATACTAGTTGTTTTGTTCAGTCAAGCTCACAATATGAGTCAATGTACCTTAAAGCTCTTGATGTTTACAAACAAAAATTAAATCCGGTATTAATAACCGGAAATTCAAAATATTTGAATACCACCAACGATTATCAGTTTTTATTGGATACGGTGTATTTATACACTGTATCTGATAATCCAACAAGATTCATTTATACATATTCGGAAAATAATTTTCGCATTTCTACAATTACCCAAGTTGTTGTAAATGGAGATTGGGAGTATTCAACTTATGAAGCGGCTAGTTTTGATGTTGCCGGTAATAAACTAACTTCTTTATGGCGACGTTGGGAAGATGGAAGTTTTGTAAATGTCAGTAAAGATACTTACACCTATAACACCAATGGTAACATGCTAAGTTCACTCCGTGAAGTGTGGGAGAATGGAAATTGGATTTCTTCAAGAAGAGGAACATATGTGTATAACACAGCCGACAACTTACTTTCATATCTTGATGAACGATGGAATGATTCAAACTGGGTAAATTTTTCATTTGAGTTATATACTTACGATGAATTAGCACATTTGCTTACTTCAGTTGGCAGCTTGTGGGTTGGTAATGTTTGGGTAACAGATTACCAAAGTTCATACACATATGATGTAAATGGCAATCTCATTTTTGGAATTACAGAGCAATGGCAAGATGGTGAATGGGTTAACTATTATCGCGAGACTTATACGTATAGTTCGGCAAATAATAGACTAACATTAATTGACGAATTTTGGGAAACAGATACATGGGTAAATAGCCAGTATACACAATATTCATATGACGATCTTGGCTTCCTTACGCAAACTATCGAGCAAATATGGATGACAGATACTTGGTTAAACAACAGAAAAGAATTTTTTGTTTATCATACATACGGAGGTTATGAAACGATACTTCTTGAAACATGGGATGGCAATGCATGGGTCAATTCATCGATGACACAAAATAATTACGATGAATATGGAAATTCTGTTGATGTACAATTCTTTGATTGGGTTAATGACAATTGGGAGCATACTGAAGATGGGTTACTCCGATTATTTTTTAATTATAGTACCGAAATTGAACTCTATACTGGATATTTCATCGAGGCATCTTACAGTTCTGTAATAGTTGGTGTTGATGAACTTACATTACAGAAAGAAAATAGCATTTCTTGTTTTCCAAATCCTGCTATTAGCTCAACAACTATAAAAGTCGAGTTACAACATGAGAATAATTGCTCCTTTAATTTGTATAATATTTCAGGAAAGAAAGTAAAATCAATATACGAAGGGAACTTATCTCAGGGTAAACACGATATAGTGTTAAACACTGCTTATTTACCTCAAGGTATATATTTTGCTGAATTGAAAACAACAGAGGATACTAAATTTTTAAAAATATTTATAACTAAATAACTAATATTTATTAACTAAATACTAAATGCAATGAAAAAATTAAATTACTTTTTTAGTTCAATACTTATAGCAGCTTTGCTGTTTGGAAGTGTTGGTTTATTCGGGCAGAACCCATTTTATGTGAATGTGTTACAGCCTAATGATAATGTTAATACTATTGAATGGCTTGTTGGTGAAAACCACTTAATCTCATGGGATGATAACCTAAGTCAGCCCGTGGATATTTATCTGGTAAATACAACTTTAGCTATCGATGTTAAACTTAACACAACAGGAGCTATAAGCGGCGGAACATGGGTATGGGCAACTCCAAATACAACCTATGTTGAAGATGCTAATTATCAAATAAGAGTTGAAAGTTCCGTAAATGGTTCAACTTATAATGATACCGGTGAGAAGTTTAGCTTAGTTCAGGCTACAACAACACCTGTTACATTGTTACAACCTTCTGTTAACAATATTAGTTGGACAATAGGTACAGTACATTTGATTTCTTGGAGTGATAATTTTAACGAAAATGTAGAGATTATGTTATGGGATCCAAATGCAAATGCAGGAGCAGGTGCATGGAGTTCATTAACTGGTGCTGCAGGTACTGCTGGTACTACTTGGGAATGGACAATTTCAGGTACATTAACGGCATCAGCAGGTTATAAAAT
>Ga0256826_1001657_pt1 | contig 13772 bp, 12 predicted proteins | sample CV79metaG_FD_185975 | JGI IMG/M metagenome (GOLD analysis project Ga0256826, IMG submission 185975) | Hydrothermal vent microbial communities from East Pacific Rise, Pacific Ocean - CV79 | ecosystem: Environmental > Aquatic > Marine > Hydrothermal vents | place: Pacific Ocean: East Pacific Rise...
CTAGGTGGCTATAGAGAGGGGGAAACGCCTGGTCCCATTCCGAACCCAGAAGCTAAGCCCCTCATCGCTGATAATACTTGTCCTTTCAGGATTGGAAATGTAGGTCGCTGCCTAGTTGTCATTTTTTTTAACCCCCTTATTCTTTACTTTAAATATTATCTTTTACTTTTACTCCTTTATTTTATTTTCTGTCTTTATTGGCTTTATCTAATCTTTAATATGATATTCTTTTGTAACTTCAAGCTTGATTTATTATCCATTCTTTATCAATATAATCGTATTTTACACTATTAAGTCGTTCTAAAAAATATTCTCTAGTAACTTCTTTAGCTCCTAAACTTTTAAGATGCTCCGTGGGTACTTGACAATCTATAAAATCATAACCCCACTCTTTTAGATGTTTTATAAGTATTGCATAGGCAGATTTAGAAGCATCACTTTTAAGTGAGAACATAGACTCTCCACAGAAGACTTTACCAACGGACAAACCATATAAACCACCAACTAATTCGCCATTTAAATATGTTTCAACAGAGTGTGCTATTCCCATACCATGAAGTACATTAAAAGTTTCAATAGTATCACTGTTAATCCATGTACCCTCTTGTGAACTACTTCGTGTATCTGCACACATTTGTATCACCTTTGTAAAATTTTTATCAAATTTATATCTGAATTTTTTCATACTCTTTTTAAGAGAACGCCTTAGTTTAAAATCATCAAGCTCCATAATAAGTCTAGGAGATGGTGACCACCAGAGAATAGGTTCACCTTTAGCATACCAAGGAAATATTCCAGATTGATATGCCTTTAGTACTCGAGTTGGATTCATATCTCCTCCCCATGCTACTATTCCGTCTTCATTTGCACTATTTGGATGAGGGAACTTAAGATCAAATCTATTAATCTGAGGTATATACATTATGCTTCTTTAAAATCTAAGATAAGTTCTTCTTTCAAAGTAACCGTAACTAAACCACCATTTTGTAGTTTTCCAAAGAGAATCTCATCACTTAATTTATCTGTTATATTATTTTGTATGTAGCGTTTAAGTGGTCTCGCTCCCATCTCTTGAGTATAAGATTTATCTGCTATGAATTTTATAGCTTCTTTAGAGAGAGTCATAGTGATTTTTTTCTTTTTAAGTTCACTATTTAATTCCTTAATAAATTTACTTACAATACCCTCAATAGTCTCTATAGATAACTTTTCAAACTCTACAATGGCATCTAGTCTATTTCTAAATTCAGGAGTGAAGAAAGATTTTAGCTCTTCATCTTTCGCGATAGATTCATCTTTATTAAAGCCCATAACACTTCTTGCTGTTGCACCAATGTTAGATGTCATAATAAGGATAATATTTTGAAAGTTTGCCTTATATCCATTGTTGTCAGTGAGAGTAGCACTATCCATTATCTGAAGTAAAATATTTATCAAATCGGGATGTGCTTTTTCAATTTCATCTAAAAGTAAAACGCAATAGGGATGCTTTTTGACAGCTTCAGTTAGTAAACCACCTTGCTCATACCCAACATAACCAGGAGGCGCACCAACTAAACGACTCAGTGTATGTTTTTCCATATATTCACTCATATCAAAACGCTCAAAATGTATGCCTAATGTATCACTTAAAGCGATGGAAAGTTCTGTTTTTCCTACACCTGTAGGACCTGAAAAAAGAAAAGATGCTATGGGTTTATTTGCAGGTGTAAGTCCAGCTTTGGAAATTTTTATCGCCTTTGCTACACTCTGAACTGCTCTCTCTTGCCCGATTACTCTCTTATGTAAATCACTCTCAAGAGTAGCGAGAGATTGGAGTTCATTTTCATTAATATTTCTGTTTGATATACCTACTATAGATGAAATTGTATTTAAAATATCACTAGACTTTACCTTGCTTTTTTTCTTTTTACTAAGATGAAATGCAGCTGCTGTTTCATCCATCAAGTCAATAGCTTTATCTGGAAGAAATCTATCTGTAATATATCGAGAAGATAAATCAACAGCTGATTTTAGTGCCTTATTTGTGTATTTTACTTTATGATGTTTTTCATATTTTTTTTGCAGACCCTTTAAAATAAAATAACTTGTTTTTTTTGAGGGTTCATCTACATCTATCTTTGAAAATCTTCGACTAAGTGCCTTATCTTTTTCAAAACCATTTCTATACTCAGCAAAAGTAGTCGCACCCATGCACTTAAGCTCACCAGAGGCTAAAGCAGGTTTAAGCTGATTTGCTGCATCCATAGTACCACTGGTACTTCCTGCACCTATAAGAGTGTGAATTTCATCTATAAAGAGAATGGCGTTTGGCTCTATCTTCAACTCATCCATTACACCCTTTAATCTTTTTTCAAAATCCCCTCTATACTTTGTACCAGCAAGAAGCGCACTTAAATCTAAAGCATATAATTTTGAATCACGAATAATAGAAGGCACTTTCTCAGCTGCAATATTTAAAGCTAATCCCTCTGCTATTGCAGTTTTTCCAACCCCTGGTTCTCCCACTAAAATCGGATTATTTTTCTTTCTTCTACATAAAATTTGAGTTACTCTTCGTATCTCTTTATCTCGTCCTATTACAGGATCTATTTTCCCCTCTTTAGCTTTTTGAATTAAGTTTATAGTATATTTAGCTAAATAGGATGTCTGTTTTTTCTTATTTACATCTGTATCATCTGTCTGATTATGCGAAATAATTTCTAATATATCAAGTCGTGAGATATCGTACTGGTTCATGAGCATATAAGAGAATGTATTTTCCTCTTCATACAAGGCAGCTAAAAGATCTCCCACATCTGCATTAGTCTGTTGTGCAGATTGGATATGTCGTACCATGCTGTCTATTAGACGAGAGAGAGCAACACTCTCATAAGGCTCTTTATCTATATCTTGCGGTAATGCTTCTATATTTGTTTGAATATACGAAAGTAACTCAATTTTCATCTTACTAACATCACCTCCACAATTATTTATAATATCAGAACCTTCAGTAGAGTGCAGAAGTAGGTAAAACACATGTTCAATCGTTAAATACTCATGTCGTAATTCTTTAGCAAAAGAGATAGACTTTTGAAAAATATCATTGAGTGAAGAACTAATCATATCTACTCCTCTTCCATTGTTGCTTTAAGTGGAAAACCATTCTCTTTAGCTTTCTTAATCACCTGCATTACTTTTGTCTCAGCGATTTCATGTGTATAAACACCACATAATCCTCGCTCTTTTTTATGAATCTCTAGCATAATACTTTCAGCTTGTTCATAACTTTTATGAAAGATACTTATAAGAACATCAATCACAAAATCCATAGAAGTATAATCATCATTTAAGAGATAGACTTTATACTTTTTTGGAAAAGCAATTTTTAATTCATCTTGTAGTTCAAATTCTATATTTGTTCCCATATTTTACTTCTTTGCCGCATTTAAAAAATCATTGATAATATCTTGAGGATTTTCCAAACCTATAGATATACGAATCAGCCCATCTGTAATTCCAAGAAATTTTCTTGTCTCATTATCAAAATCACGATAAATTGTAGAAGCCATATGAAGTGCAAGAGTTCTACTATCACCAATATTTGCCGTTATTGTTGCAAGTTTTGTAGAGTTTATAAACTTATATGCTTCCTCTGTAGAACCCATATCTATAGTAAAAAGTGTCCCACATCCATTTTTGAAATCATTTTTATAGCGTTTATGATGAGGATGAGAGAGTAGAGAAGGATGGTTTATATTTAAGCCTTTTTCACTTAACTCTTTAGTAATGATTTCTACACTTTCAATAATTCGGGAGAGTCTAAGAGGTAGTGTTTCAAGTCCGAGGAGTGTTTGATAAGAAGCATTAGCATTTGCACTCATACCAAGATCTCGTAATACACGTTTTTTAGCATTTGGAATAAGTGCCATCTCTTTAGCACCTTTTATAAACTTTGCTAAAAATGAATAACGATCACTTTTAAATTTATCTTCCCCACTTTTTATTGCTCGAAAAACAACACAACCACCTAATGCTGAAGAGTTACCAGAAATAATTTTAGTTGTTGAATATACCACGATATCTGCACCAAGTTCTAAGGGAGAGATACTTAAGGGTGTGATAGTATTATCAACAATAAGAGCTACTCCTGCCTTATCAGCAATGGAAGCTATGGTCTTAATATCAGGAAGTCGCATATTAGGATTTCCAACACTCTCTAAAAAGATAATTTTTGTTTTGTTTGTAATAGAATTTTTGATATTTTCAAGTTCATCTACATCAAAAAAACTTGTTTTAATTCCAAAACGATGAAGTGTTTCAGAAAATAGTGCATATGTTCCTCCAAATAGTCCACCAATACTAATAATTTCATCACCCGCTTCTAAAAGAGACATAGTTGCTAAAGTAGTAGCTCCCATACCAGAACTTGTTGCAATAGCTCCAATACCACCATCCATTTCACTCATAATAGCTTCAAGTTTAGATGTTGTAGGATTTCCCATACGAGAATAGAGAGGTTTTTTAACACTCCCATTAAAAATTCCCTCTGCAGTTTGAGCATCACCGTAAGCAAATGCCGCAGAATTAGTTAAGGAAGGAGAGATGGATCCTTCCTTATTACCAACAGCTTGTACAAATTTTGTACAATATTTTTCAAAGTTATTCATTTATATACCTTATCATTTATCTAAAGATTATAGCGAAGTAGAGCTAATATTAATCCTGTATACTTTAATTATGATAGAATTATAAAGATAAAACATATTAGGATAATTTAATGCAAGAACAGACAAATTTAGAAAAATTGGACGAAAAAGTATCTCAAGTTTTACAAAGTTATCATTCCCTTAAGGGTGAAAATGAAGTAATGAGAAATGAATTAACGACTTTGAAAGCAGAACGTGAGATAAAGAATCAAGAAATTGAAAAGCTTATTGAAGATAATGCTATGAAAGATTTAGAAATTGAAGAGATAGTTAGTAAAATAGAAAGTATTCTAGGCTAAGTATTTATGAGTAAAAAAATAGGTTTGTATATTGGAGGTCGTAGATTTGATGTTGAAGTTGATGATACATTTGCAGAATTTTTAGAAGATCAAATGGCAAAAGATTTTAACATTGAGGGAAATAACGAACTTAAGACAGTTATGCAGGCATATGTGAGAAAAAATTATGAACTTTATAAGCAAAATAAAGAAGTAAATATAATCTTAGAAAAAGTAAAAAAACAGTTTTAGAATTTTCTAAGTTTAATAGGCTATAATTTCACCCTCTTAACAAAGAGATGGTGTGCGCTCGTAGCTCAGCTGGATAGAGCACTGGTTTGCGGTACCAGCGGTCACACGTTCGAATCGTGTCGGGCGCACCATATAAAACTTCTTACAAATAACTTTTTAAAAGTATAATCGATCAAATCTGCAATAATATTCAATAAACTTAAATTAGCATTTTAAAATGAAACTACTGTGCTATAATGCACTAATGAATTATAATTAGGTGAAAAAATGAAAAAAGCATTTACATTAATAGAACTTGTAATTGTTATTCTTGTTATAGGAATTTTAGCCGCTACAATAGTCCCACGTACTCAAACAAATCCATTATTTAATAGTTCAGTAGATTTATTATCAAAAATTAGATATACACAGCACTTATCCATGATTAATGATAAGTACAATACTGATAATAGTACTTGGTTTAAAGATAGATGGCAAATTGTCTTTAACGGTAATCGATACTCTATAGTTTCTGATCAGAATAGTACTTATGCCAGGGATCCTTTAAATAAAGAAAAAAAGATACAAGATATAGAACTAAAAGGTGTAAATACTATTGTTCTTTCTGGTGATGGTTGTAATGCCAAATCGATTATCAGTTTTGATTACTTAGGACGACCTTTAATTGGAAGCCTTGATGGAACGAGTAGTGCATATACTGCAGAAGGTAATGCAGGTGAATTGTTACAGGATGATTGTACTATTGAATTAAGTAATGATACAAAAACATTATATATTGAAGTTATATCAGAAACAGGGTATATATTTCTCAGATGATTTTATCTTCTCAATGGACAGAGTTTCTTGAATATGAATTAAAGTCAAATAATTTTCAAAATTTAATTCATTTTATAGATAAAGAGTATATTAATCATATTATATATCCAGAATATTCAAATATATTTAGAGCATTTAATCTATTAACACCTGAAACTGTTCGAGTTGTGATAATAGGACAAGACCCTTATCATGGTAAAGATCAAGCAAATGGCTTGGCATTTTCTGTTTTACCTGATATGAAACTACCACCATCTCTTAGAAATATTTATAAAGAACTGTGTGATGATTTAGGATGTACTACTCCTTTGAATGGTGATTTGACTAAGTGGGCAAAAGAGGGTGTTTTACTCATAAACAATGTACTAACAGTAATCGAATCTAAGCCTAATTCTCATAAAAATATAGGTTGGGAAAGTTTTACAGATAGTATAATAAGTAAACTTTCTTTAAAATATAAAAATATTGTTTTTATTCTTTGGGGTGCATCTTCTCAGAAGAAGGCTATTTTAATTGATGAAAGTAGACATTTAATTATTAAATCTCCACATCCATCTCCTTTATCTTCTTATAGAGGTTTTTTTAAATCAAAACCCTTTTCTAAAACAAATACTTATCTAAAACAGCACAATAAAAAAGAGATAGATTGGTGTCTTACTTCAGAAGAAACTTTGCACTAACACATAAATGGTCAGAATAACCTCTCCCTTTGTGTATATGAGGCTTTTTTCTACTTATCTGCCATCTATATATCCTTTTGCCCTTTAACAAGTAAGCAGGCTTATATGAGCTAATACTATTATGTATATAATACATATTTTTATTTTTTAGAAGAGAAGATGAAATGAGTATATTATCAAGAGCTTCCTTTTTTCCTCTAAAGATATATGAGTATCGTTTAGATGGTATTGTATCGTACCATAAATTGTAAAAGTCTCCTTCTTTTATTTTAGTATTATTTGCAGCTTTCTTATAATATTTTGTTTTTAGGATATCATTTATTCCAGTTACTCCATCTGTGTCATTATGTTTTCTTTTTCTCTTAAATAAAATATTTTCCTCATAGTGAGAATTAAAGTCACCAAGAAGTATAATATTTTTATCTTCTCCTAGTTCTTCTGTTCTTTTTAATAGTTTTTTTGCTGAAACTATTCGCATACTCTCAGGTCCAGATTTACTTTTCCAATGATTTACTAAAAGGTAAAATGAAGTATTGTTTATTTTAAATTTTGCTTCTAAAATATTTCTATACTTGTAAGAAGACTTAACTGCAATTTCAGTAGTACTTACAAATGGATATTTACTTAAAATGGCTACTTTAGTTGTAGTGTTTTTATAGTTTGCTATTTTGTAGTAGTGATAATAGAGTCCATTTCGTTTTAAACTATATCGTAAATCTTTGAGTGCTTGTAGAGATTCTATCTCTTGAAGAGCTATAATGTCAGCATTTATATTTTTAATGACCTTTGATAAGTTTTTGAGTTTTATAGTGTAGTTTTTATGGTTCCATTTGGAGTTTGTATTTGGAATAAATTCTTTATATTCATGTCCACTTTTTTTGAGATCAAATAGGTTTTCTACATTATATGTTGCTATTTTTATGATTGTATCTCCTTGAAGAAATGAAATAAATAAAATAAAGAAAGTGAAAAATTTCACTATCTTATGCCATTTAATCGTAATAGTTGATCTGTATCTGCATCTCTTTGCATAAGCTCATAAAAAAGTTCTTTCATACTTTTTGAACCACCACCTTTTAAAATAATATCAAAATATTTTTTTGCAGTTATAGAGTTAAAGATGCCCTCATCGATAACACTATAAAATACATCAGCACTGAGAACTTCAGCCCATTTATAACTATAGTATCCAGCAGCATAACCTCCTGCAAAAATATGAGCAAAACCATTTTGAAATTTATTATAATCTGGTGTTTTAATAAGAGAAGTCTCCTCTCTAATGCTATCAAGAGTACTTTGAACTTCATCTTTTGTGAAAACAGCAGTATGAATTTTTAAATCAAAGATAGAAAATTCTAATTGTCTAATCATTCCCATAGCAGATAGAAAATTCTTACTTTGCACAAGTTTTTTTATCATTGTATCAGATAAAACTTCATTAGTTTCATAGTGTTTAGCAAAGAGTTTAAGTACTTCACTCTCATAAGCAAAACTTTCTAAAAACTGAGAAGGAAACTCTACAGCATCCCACTCTACACCATTGACACCACTTACTTCATTTTCATTTACAGAGGATAAAACATGATGTATTGTATGTCCCATCTCATGAAAAAGTGTTACTACATCATCATGTCTAAGGAGTGAAGGATTAGTGTCACTTGAAGCAGGAAAGTTACAAACTACAAAGGCTGATGCAAGTTGTTCTTCCCCTTTTTCATTGAGACAATGAGTTTGGTAGTTATGCATCCAAGCTCCACCTCGTTTTGATTCTCTAGCTTCAAGATCAAAATAAATTCTAGCTTTTAATCTATCTTTAACATAGAGATCATATGAAAAAGCTTTTTCATCCCATAACTCTTCATTGACAGCCTTAAATGTGATGTTGAAAAGTTTATGTAAAAAAGAGAACATTCCATTTACAACACTTTTTTGTTCAAAGTAGGGACGATACTCCTCTTCATCAATGTCATACTGCTCTTTTTTTAAAATTTCAGAGTAAAATCCAGTATCATAACTTTGAAGTTTTTGTGGAGCAATTTTTTGTAACTCTGTTAACTCTTTTATAGCTTGCTTTTTTGAATTAACAAGTAAATTATTTAAAAATTTTAGTACTTCTTCTTCATCTTCAGCCATCTTAGAAGAGAGAGAGTACTCTACATAATTTTTAAATCCAAGTAATTTACTCATTTCATCTTTAAGTGCTAGTGTCTCTTCTATGATTTTGGCATTCTCTGGTGCTCTACTTACATATGCTTTGTATAACTCTTCTCTGATCTCTCTATTCTTTCCATAAGTCATATAAGCAATGTATGATGGCATTTGAAGTGTAAATCTATATTTAGTTGTACCATCTTCTTCAAATTTTGCATTTTCTAAATCACTTTTAGGTATACCCTCTATATCTTTAGTATCTGTAATTATATACTCATAGGCATTTGTAGCATCAAGAATATTTTGAGAGAAATTATTACTAAGTTCACTTTTTCGTAAGTTTATCTCTTCTAATCTTGATTTAACCTCTTGATCTAAATGAGCACCACTTAGCTCAAAATGTTCTATATTTAATTGCAAAACTCTTTGCTGTTCATAGTTAAGAGTTGTCAATTCATTCTTTTGAATCTCTTTATATGCTAAGTAGATATCTAAATTCTGGGATAGTTTAGTAGAATACTCTGTAATAATGGGTAAACTCTGTGTGTAAATGTCCTGTGTCGCTTCAGAGTTATTTACTGAATTTAGATGAGAGAGCGGTGTAAAAAAATGTTCTAAATTTTCTTCCATCATCTGCATAGGTTTTATAAATGAACTATAAGTTTTTCTTTCTATTTTTAAGAGTTCTTCTACTTTAGTTCTATTTTTCTTTATGATCTCTTCTAAATCTACTATAAAAGTATCTAAATCACATTTAAATTGTAAAAATTTTGACATATATTTTCCTTTTTTAATCTTCTTCATCACGTTTTTGAGCTATTGCTCCATATTCATTTATTAAAATATCATCATATTTATCAGAGTATTTTATAAGTCTTTGAAAAGCTACTTTCCCCTCATTGAGTGTAAGGGATGAGTCTACAATCAGATAAGATAAATAGATGCTATTTTCATTTATTGAGAATTGTAAATATGAGAGCTTATCATTCTCTTTTAAAAGATAATCATAAATAGCATCTATATTTTCACTAGGAATAGCACAAAGTTTAGTATCTCCGATGATAATACCATTTTCATAATAGTTTATGTCTATTCGTGCACTTCCCTCATCTATCCTCCATGCTGATTGACTTCTTCTTGCCAGTGTTACATTCACATCAAGTGATGTTAGTATATCTTCTATTAGTTTTGTTGGCCCTGTTGGTTTATAACCCTTTCTTCGAAGTTTTGCTACTTCAAGTTTTACTCCACATTCAGGACAATAATCATGTTTAATATCTTCTTCTTTGATGAGGTTTTTACATGAAGGGCATTTAATAATTACTGATTTAGTATCTTTTTTATTAAATGCATCTAGTGCATCTTGAAGGTAGAAGTAGGGTAGTGCAAATCCAAGATTATTTGCATTTTGTATAATAAAAGTATTTACCCCTACTACTTGTGCATCTTCATTTAGAAGAGGACCTCCACTATTACCAGGGTTAATAGCTGCATCAATTTGAATATACTCTAAATCATCTTGTAGCCTTGAAGCACGAGAGACTATTCCCTCTGTGGCTGTATAGTTAAGTCCGTAAGGATGTCCTATAGCAATGATTGCATCTCCATCATCAACATTCTCATTTGCTAAAATTAAAGGTGTACTCGGTTCATCAAATTCATATGAGATAAATGCAATATCATAATAGGGATCATCATAAATCACTTTAGCAATGCTTCTTTTTATCTTTTTAGCACTTATAACTACTTCACTTAATCCTCCAACAACATGGGAATTTGTAATAATTAAGTTTCCAATGACAAAACCAGTTCCTGTCCCATAAGGAGTCATTATTTGAATAATATTTTCAATATATCTTTCTAATATTACTTGAGTATTCATATTTTAAACTTCCTCAAAATCTAAATTTTTTAGCATTGTATAGTATGAACTACTAAAATTGTTCATAGAAGAAAAATCTAAATCATCTGTAAATATTGTAAGATTCTTATACTTTGACTCAGATTTTTCTATAATTAGTTTTAGTTTTGAAACTATTTGGCGTTTAGAAAAAGTCTCATTACTCTCGTCATATAAACTTGCACAACCTAGAGCTGTAAAATAAGCAGAGTTTTGAATTACTATAAGTGTATGAAATAGTTCTCTTAAAACAGGTTTCATCCCATAGTTATATAGAGAATTAAAAGCGATGTAATTATATATAGTGGGAATAATTTGTAAATATCTACTACTTTTATACCATTTGATTTTATTTTGTGATTCTGTTATAAAAATCACTATATCATCATAAGATGATGCTTCAATAGGGTCAAATGTATATCTTGCATTGTAAAAACTATTTGAAAATTCTTCAAAACTAAGCTCTTTAAGTGTTAGAAGATATTTTTTGAGTTCTTCATTTTTGGCTTCTATGCTAGAGTTTTCATTGCCAAAATACTCTTGTATCTTTTTAGATAGTTCTTGATATATTTTAAATTTCGGTGATATTAAATAGTCAATTTTAAATAAAATATTTAAATATAAGAACGATTGCATACCAGAATTGTCATTGGATGGAAGAGTTAAAACTTTAGCTTCTAACTCTTCTATCCAGATTTGAAGATACTTATACTTCACTTTTAACTCTTCGTTGTCTATAGCTGCTATATGATCAATATCTTCAAGAATGATATCGTCAAATTCACTTTTGATATGCTCTTTATCAAAGTCTGAATTAAGTGCTAGTTCTCTTAATGGGAAAAATATTTTTTGGGGTGTGAGTGTAATATTGTCTTGATATAATTTTAATTTAATATAATGATCATCACTAAAATAGTTTGCATATGTAAGTTGATAGTTTCTCTCTAAAATATAGCGTTTAAGAGCTACTGAAATAGAGTCTGTTTTTGTGATGATAGTCTCTGCATAAAGTGTTTCTTGTGTGACAACACCTATTATTTTTGAACAACCTTGATAAATTTCAAATTTAAGTTTATCTTCTTCTCTATTTATCGTAATGTTATTATCAGAACCCTCTTCATTAAAAGTTAGTAAGGATTGAAAAAAGTACTCATAAGCATCTAAGATCTCTTTTTTCTCAAATGCTTCATAAGATTTGTAAAAGAGTTCTTCTTCATTTGGATTAATTGTTGCATTTATAGCACGTCCAAAATTAATACTACACGTCGATTCTGTTGTTTGAAAAAAATTTAGCCAGCTCATATACTCACTTTATATAGGTATTTATATCTTAAATGTATTATAGTCAAAGCCTCTTACTTAAGCAAGAGGTATATGAGTGTAAAGTTTAGTGCCGTCATGAGAATAAAGGCTCTTCTGTAAAAGAGTAGAGGTGAACGTTCTATAAGGGATGCACTTTTTATGAAGTATGGTTTTACCTTCGTTGGATTATTAATCTCATAATTCATCTCTGAGTAGTGAGAATATCGTTGTTGCTTATCGATGGCAATAGATCGCATAATAACGCTATCAAGCCATGCAGGAATATTTTTATTGTAAAAACTAGGAACTTTTGCTTCTTTAAAAGTAGGCTTTTGAAACGGTTCTATTTCACCGTATGGATATTTTCCTGTAAGTGATAGATAGAGAGTTACACCTATAGAAAATATCTCACTAGATTCACAGATCGCTTCATTTAAAAATCGTTCAGGGGATAAGAAACTAGGTGTACCCGCTTGTGAATCAGAAGAAAAGATCTCTGTAATACTTCCAAAATCAATAATTTTAAACTCTAAGTTCTCATCATCATCTTTAGCAATCATAATATTTGGTGGTTTGATATCCCCATGAACTAAGTCAAATTTTAAAAGATATTGTGACATTTTTAGAAGAGTTGAAGCGAGAGAAACACCATCGTCAATCGTGATATGTTTATGTGTTAGAAAATTGTCTAAGTCCTCACCTTTAAAGAGTTGCATTACATAGTAACGGTTTGTTCTATTCTTAGGCACTACCGCTTTTGGAAAAAAGTCTGTTTTTAGTCGTTTTGCATTCCATGCTTCTTTTACAAAAAGATCTAAAACTATCTCATCTTCAAGCGCTTCTACAGGAGCAAACTTTACTACATAATCTTTTGTTTTTTTATGTACAAGCCATGTCCGATCATTTTGAATAAGAGATTTCTTAAGAGTGTACCCATCTATGGTTTCACCCTCTTTAAGTGTTTTAGGGATATTTAGCTTCTGCTGTTTGAGAAGTTCAAGTTCATCAGCTTTTAAAATATTTAAAACTACAGCAGTTGTGTCATCAGGTAAGTTGTCATCTACACTTTTACTTGCTTTTTTTACAAGAGAGTGAGCACCTAAAGAGATGCCTTTTTCGAGTGTTTTATCATCTAGTAAAGTATATAGACCATCGCTACAGAGAAGGATTTCATCATTTTTTTGGACGCTGTTTTCAAAATAAAAAGGCTCTACTGTCTTTTCAATTCCAATAGCTTGTGTAAGAACATTTTCATAACCGACTTCATCCATCGCATGATCATGTGAGAGTTGGGTTAATCTGTTCTCTCTATGTAAATAGACACGACTATCTCCTACATTTGCACCATATAAACGATTTCCTTCTATAACAACTATTGTAAGAGTTGTTACAAGTTCACTTCTTTCATAATTTACTTGGGACTCTTGATATAAAATTTCATTTATAGATTTTATAAAAGAGAGAATAGATTTCTCAATACTCCATGTTTTAGGACGTATTTTAAGGTTATTCATGAGGTATTTAGTAACCCTTTGTGCTGCCTGTGCTCCTTCAGTTGCACTTCCTACCCCATCACACACTATAGCTACACTTAGTTTACCTATGTTTTTAACATCATAGAAGTCATCACCTGTGAGCTCCTGGCGTTTAGCGAGAGAGAAACCGGATGTTTTTATTTTATTTGAAGCCATGAATATACCTTTAT
>Ga0256826_1001658_pt1 | contig 13770 bp, 14 predicted proteins | sample CV79metaG_FD_185975 | JGI IMG/M metagenome (GOLD analysis project Ga0256826, IMG submission 185975) | Hydrothermal vent microbial communities from East Pacific Rise, Pacific Ocean - CV79 | ecosystem: Environmental > Aquatic > Marine > Hydrothermal vents | place: Pacific Ocean: East Pacific Rise...
CCCGTTAAACTTTTCAAAATTCTATCACTTTTCATCGCTAATTCTATATTTATCATAATCTTTTTTACCTATTTGAACTTTTTAGATTATTTTAGCAATTCTTAGATTATTTTGCAACATGTCTATTATTTATACTATCTATACAATCTTTATTTCTCATCATTCTTGAAAAATGTTCACATACAATAGAGTTATATAAATTTATATCTCCCGTTATTATAGGTATAACATACGGAGTAGACAAATATTTTCTAACAACTTCTAGTACCTCAAAACCTTTTTCAAAAGCCATATCAATATCATCTATTAGTATAATTAATCGTTCTTTTTGTAATATATTAGAAACTAATTTAAAAAAATCATGGACATAGATTTCTAATTTTAAACTTGTTTGGTCTTGTGAAATATTTTCTAAAGCTGTTCTATCTCTATTTTATTTTCAATTACACCATCTATCGCTTCAGCAAGACTATTTAATACTTTATAAAACTCTCTTTTTTCATTAGTAGGTAAATTATCCAAGTATGATTTTTTCTCTAAATCATTTAAAACTTTAGCAATAACAATAGTTAAAAAACTTTCATTATCATGTAATAATGTTGGATCTATAGGATTGAAAAAATATAAATTTTTTAAATTTTTTTTACTGGTTTTTTTTAAATAATTTTGTATATTTAGTAAAAACTGTGTTTTACCTGTTCCTCTCTTTCCATCAACAAGAATAGTATTATGTGTTCTTTGTTGGTATATGTCCTGCTTTGCTTTTAATTTTTTCTTTAAAGATATTTTTATATTATTTGCTACACTTTCAAATGCTTCAAATTGTAAAAAGTTAGCTTGTTCTTTTATAGCTTTTGGGTCTATATTTTTTATATCTATTATTATTGGTTTAGTTTTATCAGCCATTTTCTTCCATTTATAAAGTAATTTAAAAAGATTATATTATGTATAAACTTTTAGTTTTATTTAAAAAAAATCTTTTACTTCATTCTCTTAGGTAAATCCGATGAGATTTGATAACTAATATCATTATTTGAAAATCCCTATAATAGGGAGATTGATATTTTTAAATTGATTAAAAAAATATTTAATATATGATTTTATCTTCTAACAAAATAAAAAACTTCAATTTTCATAATTTTGAAGCGATTGTATTTCATAAATTGCTAAATTAATAGGCTAATTTATTAAAATATAACCTATTTTTCCATAGTTGATAATTATTATTGATTTTCATTGAATATACCTAAAAAAAATTACTTAAGAGAGGATAGTTCCCTCTCCCTTTACTGATTACTTTACCTATCTAAACCTCTTAAAAACTTTCTCAAAATTTATAGTTATATTACAAGTAGTCTCTTTAAATTCGTAACTCTCTTTTAAAAAATCACCCTGTTTATCATATAACTTTCCATCTAGTTTAAAAACTTTTGCCTTTAAATCATCTGGATAAACAATAATATAATATTTAACTTTCTCTTTTTCATACATCTCAAATTTATAGTTTTCATCTCGTTTTGCTGTGGATTTTGAGATAATTTCTACTATAATTTCAGGTGCTTTTGTAAGGTAACTATCATTAGTTTCTCCACAAGTCAATACTATATCTGGTCTTAAAACTGTATCATCACTAATCTTATAATCAACCTCTCCTAATACTTCACATAACTCACAATCATCTAATTGAGTTCGAATATTATAAATTATTTCACTTGCTACACTCTGATGTTTACGCATAGGTGCAGGACTCATAGAAACTGCTATACCATCCATCAGCTCCCAATTACCCTCCCATAATCTATAATCATCATAAGAATAACTTACATCTTCCAATCTTAATGCTCCCATCTAATTACTCCTTTAATCATTTTTATTCAAATATAAAATCATACCCCGATAAATCTATAACCTCATTTGTACTTAAATCAATAGTCATATCTGCATCTGTAATATCTGCATCATCATTAACATCTATATAAAGTACAAAATTATCTCTATCTAAAACAGCTTCTGCACCAGTTTTCTCTTCACTAAATGAACTCAGAACTGCACCATAACCATTAGCTTCTCCCAAATACTCTCCACCATCTTCATCGTTATCTGCATCTCTAACAACTTTTCTAAAGTCAAATATATCTTCACCACTAATAAAATCTTTGATAATATCAACTGTTGTCCCACTAGAGTTTGTTACTTTTTGAGGATTGTATGAGTCTCTTCCGGGCCCTAATGTTATAACATCTGCACCATCTGAACCTTTATATTCATCATTCCCAGAATCCATATTTACAATATCAACACCTTTACCACCTGTAAGAGTATCATTTCCTCTACCAACTTCAGCAATATTTTTTGCTCCATCGCCACTTGAAGTATCTCCTAAAGCTATAACATCCCATCCAGCACCAGTTGTTACAACTTGGTCAACTGTTGCACCTGCAATATTCGCATCTATTCCCGAATCACCTGCTGTTAATTTCGCAACACTAGGTATAGCTTTATCTCCTATATCTAAGTAAGAGTTTCCTGAAGCATTTATAACTGTTGCTGAATTTGCTGATTGAACTACCATTTTCATTGTTTTACTATCATTTGCTATAAAGTTAAGTGTTTCTATATAATCCATGATAACATCACCATAATCTATATCATCACCATTTCCCATCATATTAATATAATATGTATCCATGTTATTATCTTGTGTTTTATAACCACTTAAAGTGATAGTTGTATCTTCACCATCATCATCTACATCAGTTGTAAATGTAATATACGCATTTGCTTCTAAACCTTTAAAAGCACTACCATCTTCAAAAGTATCTCCTAAAACTACCATCTGCATATCATCCATTTTTGTCATATCTACTGTACCATCTAAAGTATCCATAACAATAAAAATAAGAAAATCATCAAAAGCTTCCTCTTGAACACCCTCTTTAAGAGTTGTTGCAATATCTGAGTTTACAATTAACTTATTCATAGCTCCACCATCACCATCTATTCTTGCTGATTGAGGGATAACACTAGCATCATCACCCTCTATGATAAGCTTATCATCTCCACCCTCTAAATTTATAGTTAAATTATTTAATAAACGATATTCACCTGCACGAATAAATATAGTATCCTCTCCAGCTGCCGTATGTATATACCCTATCGACGCACCATCTGTATTATCAATATATACCTTAATATCTTTTGTAACTGCATCTGTTGTAAGCTCTTGTAAAGCTTTAAACATCGTTGGCATAATACTTCTTGATACAGTTAAATCAAGTGAACCATCATTCGAAACAACTATCTTTTGAATACTATCTTTACCTGCTGTTAATGCTATTGCATTACTTCCAATAACATCTATACCTGCACTTATAAGTGTACTGCCTCCATCTGATTGGTCATATTCAAAATTGGAGTATACAGATTTCATTATCGCATTTTGTGTCTGATTTTTTTTGAAATCTACTGTAACTATATTATAGGGACTCCCAACAAAAGTTGTATCTAAGTAAACAGTTCCTGCACTTCCATTATCAAAAGTTATCTTTTGTTGAGTTTTTGCAACTATAAATTTTTCAATATTACGAACATTATCTACTTTTCCCTCAGATGTACTCATTAAGACTGAAATTTGTTCAATATCACTTGCATTTTGTAAATCTAAAACAGGAGCATCAAGAGGATTATCACTTCCACCCGCAAAACGAAATTCAACCTCTTCCACATTTTGAATACTAGCAGATGAACCATCTGTTACAGTAGCTCTTAATATATCTCGTCCTTGACCACCATCTATCCCATCTATATCTTGAAGTGTTTCCTTATCTCCATCAACAACACGACCCTCAATAACATCATACCCACCCATATCTCCATTGATACCGATATGGTCTTCATTAATTGTTAAACTATGAGTTGCTTCTGGATAATGTTCCTCTTCAGGGTCAAGTGCATATACTTCCCCTTTCGCTATCTCAACTGTAAGAGGGTCATCTGTGATTTTATCTAAAATATAATCTGTTCCTTTTCCTAAATCAGCATAATATTTTGAAACCTCTATCTTGTTGTCTATCACTGTTCTATCTCTTCCAGATGCACTACGTACAAACTCTAACCACATATCTTTTTTTAATACAACACCATTATAAAGCTTATCAACCCATATCTGTTTCTCAACCTCTTGAGAAGCTCTTTCAAAAATATTTTCATAAAGTGCTTCAACAAAATCAGAATAGTTTTGATTATTTGGATATATATGTAAATCTGGATTAATAGAGTAAGCTACCTCTTCTATACTTTCCATATTCATTAAACTATTCATAATAGTGTAAGTCATCGCTTTATTTACAGTTGCTATATAAATTTCAGCTACCTCTTTTGTTGTAAATTTACCACTTGGTTTTGGCTGACTTATAATAGTTTTTGTTGTTTCATCATTTGAATTGTTACAACCACTCATACTTAAAGTAAGTAGAATAGTTAATGATGTAAAGAACATTTTTATAGTAAATTTTTTCATTATATCTCCTAAAATCATTTATATCTAACTAAATTATAACGCAATATCAAGTAATATTTGCTAGAATTCAAGTTATGAAATTAGATGAATATAAAAAAGCAGTAGAAACATTAAATCTATATGCTAAACACTACTATGTTTTAGATGACCCCATTACAACTGATGAACTCTATGATAAACTTTATAGAGATGTGATGATATATGAAGAGCAAAATATACAAGATATTTTACCTAACTCACCTACACAACGAGTAGGTGATATGATTTTAGATGGTTTTAGTAAAGCAAATCATCTCTCCCCTATGTGGAGTTTAGAGGATATTTTTGATTCTGAAGGGTTAGAAAAATGGCTGAAAAAAACTTATAAACTAGAAGAAAATATATCTTTTTATTGTGAACCAAAATTTGATGGAGCAAGTCTAAATCTTATCTATGAAAATGGTATATTAGTGCAAGGTATCACTCGTGGTGATGGTAAAATAGGTGAACTTATAACTCCAAATGTAAAAACGATGCACTCTATTCCATTGACTATCGATTATAAAGAAAAAATAGAGATTCGTGGAGAGGTTGTAATCTTTAAAGATGAATTTGAAAAGATAAATGAACAACGTTTTAAAGAGAGAGGAGAATTATTTGCTAATCCAAGAAATGCTGCTGCTGGAAGTTTAAGACAACTAGATACATCTGTGACAGCGTCAAGAAATTTGGTCTTTTTACCATATGGAGTAGGTGTAGATAGTTTAGAACACCCTCTTTTAAGTGATAAGATGGATTTTATCTATTCATTAGGATTTAGAAAACCACCAGAAAGAGCTATTTGTAAAGGATTTAAAGAGATAGAATCTATATATAAACAGATGGTAAGAGATAGAGATTTATATCCTATGATGCTCGATGGAATGGTTATTAAAGTAAATGAGATAGATATTCAAGTAGATATGGGTTATACAGTAAAAGTACCTCGCTTTTCTGTTGCTTACAAATTTCCAGCTGTTGAGAAGATAACAACTGTAAATAATATAGTTTTACAAGTTGGAAGAACTGGTGCTGTAACACCCGTTGCAATAGTGGAACCAACTGAAATTGATGGTGTTATTGTAGAGCGTGCAACCCTACATAATTTTGACGAAATAGATAGGAAAGATATACGATTAGGCGATAAAGTTATCATATTAAGAAGTGGTGATGTTATCCCTAAAATTATTAAAGTTTTAATCCATGAACGAAAAGATGAAGCTGTTGTTTTTGAAAGACCAACTGTTTGTCCTGAATGCCAAAGTGAACTTTTAGATGAAGGGGTTCTTTTAAAATGTCAAAATCTTAGCTGTTCTGCGAGAGTAGTAAACTCTATAATCTATTTTGCATCAAAACCTTGTCTAAATATAGATGGTTTAGGAATAAAAATAGTAGAACTTCTTTTTAATGCTGGAAGAGTAAAAAATGTTATTGACCTCTTTAGTTTAACTCTTGAAAATTTATTAGAACTAGAAGGGTTTAAAGAGAAACGTTCTCAAAATCTTTTAAACTCTTTAGAAAATGCTAAAGGTTGTGAGTATTGGAGATTTATAAACTCATTAGGAATTGAACATATTGGGGAAGTAGCTTCTAAAACGTTAAGTGATAATTTTGGTTCTCATTTTATCGATGCTACTAAAGAGGCTATTATCACTTGTGATGGTATTGGTGAAGAGATGGCAGAATCTGTTTTAGATTTTGTTCGTATTAATAATGAAACAATTAAAGAGTTAGAAACTATTTTACAACCTATTGAACCTATTCAAAAAGAGGAGGTTCAAGACAATCAATTTAAAGATAAAACAGTTGTTTTAACTGGAACAATGAGTGAATCTCGAGGAGTTGTCAAAGAACGCTTAGAAAATCTTGGAGCAAAAGTATCTAGTAGTGTAAGTAAAAAAACAGATTTTTTGATTTATGGTGAAGATGCTGGTAGTAAATATGATAAAGCAATAAAACTAGGTGTTGAGTGTTTAAAAGAGAATGAAATTATTTATAGTTTGGATTATGAATGAGATTAGATAACTATTTGGTAGAACAAAAATTAGTCGGTAGTAGAAATAAAGCTCAAGAGATAATTAAAAACTCTTTAGTAAAAGTTAATGGAAAGGTAGTAAAAAAGAGTGCCTTTAAAATAGATATTGAGGATAATGTTACAGTTGAAGAGCATAAAGAGTATGTTTCTCGTTCAGCATATAAATTAGCTTATTTTTTAGAAGAGTTACAGTTAAATATTAAAGATAAAGTTGCATTAGATATAGGTTCTTCAACAGGTGGTTTCACTCAAGTTCTTTTAGAAAATGGTGTATCTGAAGTAACGGCCGTAGATGTTGGAAAAGAGCAACTACATTCAAGTATCAAAAACAATCCAAAAGTTTACTCTTATGAAAGCTGTGATATTCGTAAATTTCAAACAGAAAAAAAGTTTAATTTAGTAGTAAGTGATGTTTCCTTTATATCACTTCATTATATTTTAAATGATGTAGAGAGATTGGCAACTGAAAATATTATCTTGCTTTTTAAACCTCAGTTTGAAGTAGGACGAGAGGCAAAAAGAGATAATCATGGTGTTGTACTAGATGAAAAAATTATAGCAGATGCGATGACAAAATTTGAAAATGCTTGTTATCTAAAAAATTGGAAACTTCTCTTAAAATCTCCTTCAAAATTAACGGGTAAAGAGGGAAACTTAGAATATTGTTACTATTTTAAGAGATAAAACAAAAAAATTAATCTAAATTTAGGTAGAATTTATTTCTAAATTTATTATGAAAAATGAAAAAAAGGTATAACGATGAAAATAGTAGTAATTCAAGGTCCAAACTTAAATATGTTAGGTGTTAGAGAACAAAATATCTATGGTCCAATGAAACTGGAACAAATTCATGCTCAAATGAAAGAGTTTGCAGATCAAAATGGTGTAGAGATAGAATTTTTTCAAAGCAACCTTGAAGGTGAAATTGTAGATAAAGTTCAAGAGTGTTATGGTGATGCACAAGGGATTATTATCAACCCTGCTGCTTATACTCATACTTCTATCGCTATTCGTGATGCTATCTCTGCTGTAAGTATTCCTACTATTGAAGTTCATATCAGTAATGTTCATCGTCGTGAAGAGTTTAGACAAAAGAACTTAATAGCTCCTGTTTGTGCTTCATCTATTGTAGGTTTTGGTGCTTTTGGTTATCATTTAGCTATGATGGGTATTTTACAAATTATGAATGAATTAAAAGCTGCTCAAGAAGCACAAATTGCTTCTCAAGCTCAATAAGTAAATAAAAATGTATTTAAAACGCAAACTTAATAATTCTCTTACAGTTTTTAAAAGTAAGCGTTTTCCATACAAAATGGTTAAAAGTTCTAAGCGTTATAAAGTTACAGTTGGGATAGGTGGGAATATTGGTGATGTTAAAAGACGATTTGAGCATCTATTTACCTTTTTACAAAGAGATATTCGTATAGATATTTTACAAACATCGTTGATTTTGAAAAATCCTCCATTTGGATATAAACCACAAGATGATTTTTTTAATTCAATAGTTGTTATAAAAACAGATATGCAACCTCATCTCTTTTTAGCCTATTTAATGAAAGTAGAAAAGTATTTTGGTAGAAAAAGAAGTTTTGCAAATGCACCAAGGAGATTAGATTTGGATATTATATTTTTTGACAATAGAGTTGTTAAAACTGATACACTTACTATTCCTCATCTGAGTTGGTCTCAAAGAGATAGTGTTATTATTCCTCTTAAGAGTTTGACTTGAAAATATTAACTTTTACTGGCTCAACACCATCTGAAGCTTTAAAAAAAGCAAAATCAGAGATTGGTGATAATGGATTATTGATAGAAACTAGAGAGTTAAAAAAAAGAGCTTTAGGAAGAGCTGGTCTTTATGAAATAATTATTGGTATAGAAGAGAAAGATATTAAACCTTTAAAACAGGAAGATTCTAAACGTCTTATCCAAGAGAGTGAAGACGTTCTCTTTGATATATCCAATGCAGCAAAACAGATATCAAAAGTTTCGAAAGTATCTTCAATTCCTGTTGAATATACTATGAATCAAGAGAAACAGATAAAAGAGAAGAGAGAGTTTATTCCATCACCCTTGCTTACTTCAGCACCAATAGTTCAAACAGAATCAGTAGAACCATTAGAACTAAAGGAAATTAAGACTGAAATAGGGAAACTCACTGATAAAATGAAGCTTATTCAACATATGTTTTGGGAAGAGAAAAAACCAGAAACTGAGGATGTTATTCCTGCTGAATTTGCTGAAATATATAAATTAGCTTCTCAAAGTGGTATGAATCAAGAGCATTTAGATGCTTTAATGAAGATGACATTAGAACATATGCCTCTAAAAATGAGAGAAAACTCTGAAACAGTAAAAAGATATTTTCAAACTCTTTTACGAAAAATTATTCCTATTCGATTAGAACATAAACTCTCTTTAGGACGTAAAAAGGTGATAATGTTAGTTGGTCCTACTGGTGTTGGAAAAACAACATCTGTGGCAAAACTTGCAGCAAGATACTCTTTTTTAATGGAACAAAAATATAAAGTCGGATTGATAGTTTTAGATACATATCGTATTGGTGCAGTAGAACAACTTATGCAATATGCTCGAATGATGAGATTGGGAATAGAAACAGTAAGTGACTCAAGTGAATTTACATCAGCACTAAATGCTTTAGCATATTGTGATTATATTTTAATAGATACTATGGGTTCTAGTCCCTATGATAAAACTAAAATTGAAGCAATATATTCCTGTCTTGATGCAAACAATACAAACTTAGAGATTGAAGTTGTTCTTGTTTTATCTAGTTCTATTAAATATGAAGATTTAAAAGCAACTTATGATAATTTTGAATCATTAGATATTGATACAATTATGTTTAGTAAACTTGATGAAACAGTAGGATTTGGCAATATTTTTTCTTTAGCATATGAAACAAGGAAACCGATTAGTTATTTTTCAATTGGTCAAGAGGTTCCTGAAGATTTAATTTGTGCAAGTAGTGAATTTTTAGTAGATTGTTTACTAAACGGATTTAATAGGAGTAAAATACAATGAAGCATCAAGCTGAAAAATTAGAGAAGCTTGTCGCTTCTAAACACCATAATAAAACATCTAAAAAAACAAGATTTGTAGCGATAACAAGTGGTAAAGGTGGTGTAGGTAAAAGTACAATAAGCTCAAATCTAGCACTCTCTTTATCAAAAAAAGGTTTTAATGTTGGTATTTTTGATGCTGATATAGGTTTAGCAAATTTAGATGTGATGTTTAATGTAAAAATTAAAAAGAATATTTTACATGTGTTAAAAGGTGAATCTACTGTTTCAGATATTTTAATTCCTATCACTAGAAACTTAATCCTTATACCAGGTGAAAGTGGAGATGAGATATTAAAATATTCTGATATGGCACTTTTTGAACGTTTTATGGATGAAGCACAAGTTTTAGATAACCTAGATGTTATGATAATAGATACAGGTGCAGGAATAGGTCAACATATTCAGATGTTTTTAAATGCTGCTGATGATGTTATCGTTGTAACTGTTCCAGACCCAGCAGCGATAACGGATGCGTATGCTACAATAAAAACAATTGCAACAATGAGAGATAATATCGGTATAATCATGAATCAAGTAAAAAGTCTAAAAGAGGCTGATTCTATTTTTGATAAAATAAATAAAGTAGCAAGAGAAAATATTGGTCATAAACTTCATCTTAAGTTGATGGGCAAGATAAATAATGATATTAAAGTCTCTAATACTGTGAAAAAAAGAGAGCTATTTGTAGATAGCTATCCATCTTCCCAACCAACACGAGATATTGATTCTATTGCTGATGAAATCAGTTGTAATATAGAAAAGAATGTTTTAGTAAATAAAAATGAGAGTGGTTTAACAGGCTTATTTAAACGTTTAAGTAGATATTTTTAAGATTCAAAAGAAGGATTTAATATGTTGGGTGAAAATTTTGTATATTTTTTTACAGTTCAAGGTTTTTTTATAGGAATAATTTTTGGTATTTTAAAATCATTTGATGCAGAAAGTTTATTTATATATACAGCTCTTATTACAACTTTTTTTTATCTTTTTTCGCATATCATTATCGCTTTATACTTCAAAACTATAACTAGTAGAGCTACTTTCTTTCCAAGAGATTCTCATGAAAGAAAACTAGATCTATTTGTAAAAGAGATTAACAAACGAGAAAAAATAGTAGATTCAGCTTCTAAAATGACAGACTTAGTGATGAAATTAAATAAAGAAAATATGGAAGGAAAAGAGGTGTAATGTTAAGCATATACACTCAAGAACTGAAATATAAAGAGGATGAATTAGCCATTCGTTATCTTCCTGCTGTAAAAGCTATGGCTTTTAGATTAAAAGAGCGTCTTCCAAGTTCTGTTGATTTTTTAGACCTTTCCGCTATTGGTACAGAGGAGCTTATAAAACTTGCACGTAAATATGATGTAAAATTAAATGACAATTTTTGGGGATATGCAAAAACACGAGTATATGGATCTATGTTAGATTATTTAAGAAGTTTAGATATATTAAGTAGAGCAAATAGAAAACTGATTAAGTCTATAAATTATGCCACAGATGAATATTGTTTAACTCATGAAGATGAACCGAATGATGAAGAGTTATCTAAAATTTTAGGTGAAAGTGTAGAAAAAATTCATGAAGCACGAATAGCATCGGAGATATATACTGTAATGCCTATTCAAGAGCAATTACAAGTTGGTGATGAGGGTGCAACTTTAGTAAAAATTGAACGAGAAGAGTTAGTTCAAAGTATAAAAAAAATATTATCTATATATAGTGAAAGAGACCAATTGATTATACAATTTTACTATTTTGAAGAGTTAACATTAAAAGAGATAAGTGAGATTTTAAATATAACAGAATCTCGAATATCTCAAATTCATAAATCGATAATAAACAAAATTAAAGAGAGTTTAGGAGCTTAGATGGCAGATATACTTTCTCAAGAAGAGATAGATGCTCTTTTAGATGTAGTTGATGATGAAGGAGATGACCTTCTTGATGGTGACGAAGATACAAAATTAACTATTCAAAGACAGGTTACACTTTATGATTTTAAAAGACCGAATAGAGTTTCAAAAGAGCAGTTACGTGCATTTAAAGGTGTCCATGATAAGATGGCTCGTTCACTAGCTTCTCAAATATCTTCTATTATGCGTTCTATTGTTGAGATACAACTTCACTCAGTAGACCAGATGACATATGGTGAGTTTCTTATGTCTCTTCCAAACCCTACAAGTTTTAATGTATTTTCAATAAAACCTTTAGAGGGAAGTGGTGTAGTAGAGATAAATCCATCGATTGCCTTTCCTATGTTAGACCGTCTTTTAGGTGGAAAGGGTGAACCATTTGATGCAAATCGTGAATTTTCCGATATAGAATTAAGTCTTTTTGAAACTATACTAAGAGTCACAATGAGCACACTAAAAGAAGCATGGGGTCCAGTAATGGATGTCTACCCTGTAATTGAATCGAAAGAATCAAGTCCAAATATTGTTCAAATTGTTGCTCAAAATGAGATTGTTGTTATGGTTGTTATGGAGATAATTATAGGGCATAGTGCAGGAATGATGAATATATGTTATCCTGTTATATCTCTTGAACCTGTATTACCAAAACTAGCAAGTAGAGATTTAATGCTTAATGAAACAAGTTCAAAAAAAAGTAGAAATACTGAACTAAAGATTTTATTAGGTGGTGCAAATATTAATGTAGAAGCAAATCTTGGAGTAGCAGAACTTTCCATGGGTAGTTTACTAGATTTAGAAGTTGGCAACATTATTAGACTTTCATCACCTGCAAATGATATTGTAAATATTTCCATTGATGGTAAAGAGAGATTTAAAGCAGAAATAGGAATACAAAGATTGAGAAAATCGATAAAAGTCACTGAGATAATTGAAACAGAACATGATAGTGTAAAACGAGCCTTAGAGGGATTTGAATATATTAGAAGTGAAAAAATTTCAAGTGCAAAAGAGATAATGGGTCAAGAAGAATATAGCGAAGAAGAGGAGCATGAGTAGATGAGTGATTTTATAAAATTATTTGAGGATGAAACTGTTGCAACGGTAGAAGCTCTGATTGGTGAAGCACCCTCTCTATTTTTAGATGAAGAGCAAGAGTTAAGTATTATTTCAACTATTGAGACACCTGCTGTCGTAGCTAAACTGGATATAACTGGTGATATAGAAAGTAAAATAATAGTTGTTTTGAAACCTCGATTATCCTCTTTTTTATCTGATAAAATGATGGGTGAAGAGGAGAGTGATAGGGAGGATGTAAACGATGATGATTTAGATGCTACAAAAGAGATAATTTCAAATATTTTTGGCTCTATGTCAAATAAATTATCCGCTCAAAAAGAGCTTCCCGTAGTATCTTTTAATGTTGTAAACATAGAATTTATCTCTGATATTGGTGAGATGAGTATAGATAAATTTACTAAAATGTATCGATATAAATTTCATATGGATGATTTTGAATCAGAAGCTACATTTATTATTGATGATAATCTTACTAATGCTTTGTTCGGTGTAGAAGACTCAAATGAAGAGGAAATAGAAAAAAAGATAGAGATGGAAGCTCCAGATTCTAAATTAAGTCATGATGAGATAAAAAATATATCTCTAATCATGGATGTAAAACTACCTGTAAGAGTTCGTATAGGAAAAAAAAGAATGCTCTTAAAAGATGTTTTAAATATGGATATAGGTTCAGTAGTAGAACTTGAGCAACTTGCTAACGAACCTTTAGAAATTTTGGTAGACAATCATGTGATAGCTGTGGGTGAAGTGGTTATAGTTGATGGGAATTTTGGTGTGCAAATAACATCAATAGGAACGAAACGAGAACGACTTAATCAGTTAAAATCTTAAAGTTATAATATGTCAAATAAAAGAATAGATTTAACAAAAAGATATACGAGAGATATTAAATCAGCAGATGTTTGGAGTGTTTTTAGAATACTAGCTGATTTTACAAAAGGTTTTGATGAACTTGGAGAGTTAGGTCCATCTGTGACTATCTTTGGAAGTGCGAGAACAGATAAAGATGATATATACTATAAAAAATCTGTTGAATTATCCTCTATGTTAGCAAAAAAAGGTTTTAATATTATCACGGGTGGTGGTCCTGGAATAATGGAAGCTGCAAATAAAGGAGCA
>Ga0256826_1001660_pt1 | contig 13768 bp, 15 predicted proteins | sample CV79metaG_FD_185975 | JGI IMG/M metagenome (GOLD analysis project Ga0256826, IMG submission 185975) | Hydrothermal vent microbial communities from East Pacific Rise, Pacific Ocean - CV79 | ecosystem: Environmental > Aquatic > Marine > Hydrothermal vents | place: Pacific Ocean: East Pacific Rise...
TTTTTATTGTTCCTGCTATTTATAAATTAATCAACCCAATTGATGCGTGGCTTAGAAAATGGTACGAGGTAGGAAAAGTCTCTTAAAACTTATCCTATCGTCTCCGATAGGATAAAGCCTCTAATAAATGTACCTTGGTAATATTTTGTGATTTATCTAAATCTGCAATTGTGCGAGCAACTTTTTGAACTTTTTTAATACTCCTAAATGATAAACCAAACCTTCTGCTAGCCGTTTCTAATACCATTTTAGTCTCCTCATCCAACATACAATACTTCTCAATCTCTTTATCATTAATCACTGCGTTTAGACTCTCTTGACCTCTTTGTTTTGCAAATATATGTGCTTCTACCACCATTTTATGTAACTCGCTCGAAGAGTAACTCGCTTTATCATCTGTAGAGACATTTTGCATCACTATATTTAGATCTATTCTATCTAAAAAAGGGTCTGAAAGACGATTTTTATATCTTTGAATCTCTAAATCACTACAACGGCACTCTTTATTTTCATCAAGTAAATTGCCACAGGGACAAGGGTTCATAGCCCCTACAAACAAAAATCTTGCAGGGTATTCTACCTTTGCATTCACACGTGAAATTCTAATTTTACCATCTTGCATAGGTTCTCTAAGTGATTCTAAAACTCCTTTAGAAAAATGGGGTAATTCATCAAAAAATAAGATACCATTATTTGCAAGTCCAACTTCTCCAATTTTAGCCTTGTAAGAACCTCCGCCAAAGATACTTGCCCCAGTGGAACTATGATGTGGATTTTTATAATTTCTATGAGGTTTAAACTTTGGTTCGTACCCTTCTAGCACATCTAACTTGGCTACATCAAGGATTTCACTTGAGGTCATGGGTGGCAAAATATAGCGTAACCTGCTAGCTATCATACTCTTTCCACATCCAGGACTACCCTCAAAAATTATATTATGGAATCCTGCTGCAGCGATTAATGCGGCACGTTTAGCTATCTCTTGACCTCTTACATCTATGAAATCTTCTTCATATTCTTTGACATAATAATACTTCTTTTTGTTTATTTCATAACAGGGATAATCTATTGCGCTTTGCTCAACATTAGCGATAGCAGTATCTTGATGTTTCAACACTTCTACTGCTTCATTTAAATTTTTCACGCCATAAAAGGCAATATTAGGAATTTTTGAAAGTTTTTTTACTGATTCTAATGGTACTATCACTTTTGAGATTAAGCCCTGATTTGCTAATGAAAGAATCAAAGGATAAAGTTGAATATTTTCTTTTACACTTCCATCAAGACCTAACTCTCCAAATACAAACCACTGAGTTAAATCAATATCAAAATTATTTAGTAAAATCAATAAGGCCATACTCAAATCAAATTGAGAACCTGATTTTGCAAGTTCTGAAGGTGCAAGTAAAAAAGTGATTCTTTTAGGAGGAAAGGAGAAGTCATTACTTAATAGTGCTGATTTAACTCTCTCTTTTGATTCCGTAATTGCAGTTGAGGCTAAACCGACAATTGAAAAAGAGGGTAAACCTTTTGTAAGTGTAGATTCAACATCGACAACCTTAGCATCTACACCCTCGTAAGTTGCACAATGAACCTTTTTCATACAATCAACCTCTATTTAATTAGCTTAATTGTAGCACTATTGCATTCTACAGATTAATAATATGACAAAATGCCATATTATTTTTTATTCTTTCTCTCTTTTAGCATACGCTTATACTCTTTTTCAAACTTTTTACGTCTTCCGTAAGAGAGGTGATCTATAAATAAAATACCTTCAAGATGATCCATTTCATGTTGAATAGCAATTGCTAAAAGCGCATCAGCCTCTAGCGTTTTTGTATTTCCATCTCTATCTTGATAACTCACTACAACTGTTTCATATCTAGTAACATCTTCATAAAATTTTGGAACACTTAAGCATCCCTCTTGGTATGTAGTTTCCCCAGCTTTATGGGTAATGACAGGATTTATTATTTCTAATAAGTTTTCAGGATGTTGCTCTCCCTCTTCATCTGGAATATTTAATACTAAAGCTCTTATCGCATAGTTTACCTGAATTGCTGCAAGTCCTATGCCATTAGTCTCAATCATAAAAGGATGCATAGCATCTAAAAGTTTATGTAAATTTTCATCAAATACTTTAACTTTCTTTGATTTCTCTTTTAATCGTTTATCAGGGTATTCAACAATCGTTAATTTCATTTTTACTCTATTTCCTATCTTGCTCTTAGCGATACAGCATAATCTATTTTTTTATTTTCATATGCTTTTTCTATACCATCCATAGCACTTACTACTATCTCTTCAACTGCATGTTGCGTATCTATATCTGTTACACCAATTGATATTTTTAGTTGTATTTCACGGTCTGCTAAAAAGAAATTTGAATTAGAGACAAGATCACACAATCTTTCACTTGCTCGTTTTGCATTGGCAATATCGGTATGTTTTAGAAGCATTGCAAAAACACCATTTCCATAATGGGCAACAATGTCACTTCTTCTCGAAGTTTTAAGTAAAAGTCTTGCAATAGTTCTCGTCATTAGCACAAGTGCTTTTTCATTCTTAACACTATTTTTAAGTTCGCGAGAAAGTTCTATCATTATTAGTGAGCTCTTGTGATTAAATTCTGATATCAGTCCTATCTCTTGTTCAATCTTAGTTAAAAGATAACGTTTATTGTAAACTCCAAACTTATTATCAAAAATCGTTTCATTTTCAACATTTTTAACTATTTTAGCAGTTTCATCGTATGAATTTTTCATTTGATTACTTTGTGTTTTTAAAATAGAATTTAGTTTTGAAACATCACCTTCTAATATGGTTACAATACCTACTGCTTCACTAATTTGAGGATCTTTACTAAGCTCACTTTTTCTTTTTTCTAATATTTTAGTCATTAATGACATATTTTTATAAAGAGTTGCTGTTGTATTTAAAATATTTTTTATTGAAACAAAACCTTTTTTTAGACTTTTTTCCAACTCAATTGTAGTTTCACTATCATTGTTTTCTTCAAGCTCTAACATTGCAAAAATTTGCTTACGTAAACTTTCACTTTTATCTTCTAGTAATCTATCAAAATATAAAGAAAAATTATTTGGGGTAGGGGGAAGATTGTCTGCTATAAGAGCATTAAGTACCTCTTTAGCATAAATTTCTATGTCACTAGATGCATTATTATCGTCTAGCGCTCTTATGACAGGTACACGTTGCTCGTTATCATTAGATTCGTCAATATTTCTTCGATTTCTTCTTTTTAATGAACCTGCCATAAAACTTCCTTACTCTTTATCGTTTTTTATTAAAACTTCATCAATCAATCCATACTCTTTTGCTTCAGCAGCACTCATAAAGTTATCACGATCAGTATCTTTTTCAATGGTTTTCATGCTTTGACCTGAATTTTTAGCCAAAATCCCATTAAGTTCTTTTTTCATACGCAAAATCTCTTTTGCTTGAATTGCAATATCAGTTGCTTGACCTTGTGCACCACCTAAGGGTTGATGAATCATAATTCTTGCATGAGGAAGTGCATAACGCTTTCCTTTTTCACCACAACTTAAAAGAAAAGCACCCATAGAAGCAGCTTGCCCAATACAAATTGTTGCGACATGCGGTCTTATATAGTTCATAGTATCAAAAATAGCCATTCCTGCTGTCACTACTCCACCTGGAGAGTTAATGTAGAAATAGATATCTTTTTCAGGGTCCTCTGCTTCAAGAAATAAAAATTGTGCAACTATAGTAGAAGCAACAGCATCATTTACTTCACCACTTAACATTACAATCCTATCTTTTAAAAGACGTGAATATATATCATATGAACGCTCACCACGCCCAGATTTTTCAACTACATAAGGAATATAACTCATAAACTACGCTTCTATCTTTTCATTTAATAAAGTAGTTAAAACTCTATCTTCTACCATTGACATTTGAATTGCTGGAAGATATCCTGCTTCTTTATAATGATCATACGCTTTTTGAGGATCTTGTCCCATTTGCATAGCTTCGTAGTAAATTGTTTGCATAACTTCTTGTTCTTCTACTTTTACACCAGCATCTTGTGCTAAAGCATCAATAATAAAAGTTGCTTTTACACTTTTAGAAGCGTCATCACGAAAAGTTTCACGAAGCTCAGTTAATTTATCTGCATTTTCACGAAGCTCTTTTATCTCATCTTCACTCATATCAGATGCTTTTTTATTAAGTGCCATATCTATCTCTTGTTCAACAACAAATTCTGGAAGATCAAACGCAGTGTCTGCAACTAATTTTTCAAGTAATTGTGGTTTTAAATCTTCATTATAAAGTTTTGCTAGTTTTTCTTGTGCTATCGCTTTTTGAATTTCTTCTTTTAATTTATCAAGAGTAACATCATCTTCACCTGGTAAAAGTTTTTTAGCAAGTTCATCATCTATTACAACATCATCTTTTACTTTAATTTGATTCACTTTTACTTTAAATTCAGCATCTTTACCAGACAAAGCTTCACTTCCGTAATTTTCTGGAAAAGTTACATTAATAGTAACTTCTTCATCTCTTTTTACGCCAATAAGTTGATCTTCAAAACCTGGAATAAATTGAGCTGAACCTAAAGTAAGTTCGAAATCTTTTGCAGAACCGCCTTCAAAAGCTTTTCCATCAATAAAGCCATCAAAATCAATTACAGCTACATCACCCTCTTTCATTTTACGATTACGTTTGATATCTACTAATGGTGCTTGACCTTCAGCTATCTCTTTAATTCTAGCGTCTACTTCTTCAGCAGTAACTTCTGGTTTTGTAAACTCAGGCACAGCATTTTTCGTATCACCTAAATCAATTTGTGGACGCATAGCAACTTTTACAGCTACCTCAATCTTATCTTCACTTTTATCAAATTTAGAAATAGTCGGCTCACCAATTAAAGAATCATTTTGAATTCCTAATTCATCTAAACCTTTAGCAAGTACTTCACGAAGAGCTTCAGCTTCAGCATCTTCAACAAGTTTTTCACCATATTGCTTTTTCACTACAGCAACAGGAACTTTACCTTTACGAAAACCTTGAACATTTGCAGTTTTTGACAATTGCTTAGCAATTTTCTCTATGTTTGCATTCACCTCATCCATAAGAATTACAGCTTCAATCTCAGCATTCGCACCATTAATTTTATTTGATTTGATTTCCATCAATTTCCTTTTATTTGTATTATATTTATATAGTATTAGCACTATTATTTTGAGCAATCATACCAAAAAAGTGCTTTTATCTAGCTTTTACATAGTTTAGGCTTAAAGTTCAGTATAAGTATCCATGCAACTGCAAAATCTATCATCACATCTGCAAAGTTAAATACAGCAAAATTAAATCCACAATGCCAATAAACCATATCCACAACACCATCATGTATAAATCTATCATAGATATTTGAAAAAGCCCCACCCAACAATATTCCAGAAGGTAAGGCATAACACATTTTTTTCAAATAGAAAATATATGCAATCACCCCAACAACTAGTGTTAGCTGTATATATTTTAGATACTCCGCTAAAAATGAGAACATAGAAAATGCTACACCTTTATTATAAACAAGAATCAAATCTACACAATCAGTATAATAACGGAATCCATCAACAAATAGAGATTTAATATTCTGATCTATTATAAATACACCTGCCAATGCAAATAACAATATTGCACTTAAACGTAGCGACTTATTAGGCATTTAAAGCTTTTTCAAAAAATTCTACAAGATCGTCCATAGCCATATTCATCTTTTTAGCTTCTTTACCTTCAATAAGTAGTCTCAATTTATTTTCAGTGCCAGAATATCTCACCAAATGACGCATATTTCCAGCCTCAATTTCAGCTAATTTCTCGGATAAGCCAGCTATTTCATTTAAAGGTTTTTTTACTTTAACTTTAATATTTGTAAGTTTTTGAGGATACAATTTAAAAGGACGAAGTACTTTGGAAGCTTTTTTATTTGTCCGTATTAAAAGTGCTAAAATTTGTAATGCACTTACAAGTCCATCACCAGTTTTTGCAAAATCATGAGCAATGATATGACCACTTTGTTCGCCACCAAAATTAATTCCTTTCTCTCTCATAATTTCTAAAACATATTTATCACCAACATTTGAACGATAAAGTTTCACACCATTATCATTGACATAATCTTCTAAGCCTTGATTACTCATAACTGTAGAAACGATTCCATCACCTTTTAATCTACCAGTTTCATTCATATAAATACCAAGAGCACCAAGCAAATGGTCTCCATCTACTATATTACCTTTTTCATCAACAACAACAAGTCTATCAGCATCACCATCCAATGCTATCCCTAAGTCTGCTCTGTATTTAACGACATTATCGCCTAATTCTTTAGGATGAAGAGCTCCACAATCATCATTAATGTTGTATCCATTGGGTTCATTATGCAAGACTATTACATCTGCACCAAGTTCTTCAAGTACTGTTGGACCAACTTTATAAGCAGCTCCATTTGCAGTATCTAAAACTATTCTCATACCAGAAAGAGATAAGTCTAATGGAAACGAATTTTTAAGTTGTACTATATAACGTCCGATGACGTCATCTATTCTTTTCGCTTTACCAATACTTCTTCCTGTGCACTGCCCTTCAGTAATTGCATAAGAATCATTAGCAATATCTTCTATCATTTTTTCAATTTCTTCAGAAAGCTTATTACCATTTGCATCAAAAAATTTAATTCCATTATCTTCAAAAGAGTTATGAGAAGCACTAATCATAATACCTGCATCACATCTCATATTTTCAGTTATAAATGCAATAGCAGGAGTTGGCATAGGTCCTATTTGAATAACATCATATCCTATAGCAGTCAAACCAGCCACGATGGCATTTTCTATCATATAGCCACTGATTCTAGTATCTTTTCCAACTAAAATTCTATTATTAACTGAATTTTCTTTAAAATAAATACCTGCTGCCATTGCAACTCTCATTGCAAGTCCTGCAGTTAAAAAAGAACCCGCCTCACCTCTCACACCATCTGTACCAAATAATTTCATGCTTTTCATACTCTTCATCCGATTTTAAATTACCTTATTTTAACATAATTACATTTTATTATTCATTTATTATTCAGTTTTCGTCATTAAATTAGCATTTAGCTTGTCTTTAACTTAATTTTAATTATTTTTAAGCTATTATTGCGCACTTAAATTCCAAAAAGGACTAAAATGGCAAATCACAAGTCATCAATTAAGAGAATTCGTCAAACAATCGTTCGTACTGAACGTAACCGTTTTTATAGAACTCGTCTTAAAAACATAGTTAAAGATGTTAATACAGCAGTAGAAGCTGGTAACAAAGAAGAAGCAACTGCTGCATTTAAAGTAGCTAACCAACAAATTCATAAATTTGTAAGCAAAGGTATTCTTAAAAAAGAGACTGCTGCTAGAAAAGTAAGTCGTCTACACAAATCTGTAAACGCTATATAATCAGAGCATATAATTATGCTCGCAGATAAACTCACACCGTTTATCACCCGCTACAATGAACTTAGCGATTTGCTAAGTTCACCTGACATAACTTCTGATATCAAGCGTATGACAGAACTCTCCAAAGAACAATCTAACCTTTTACCAATCGTTGAAAAAGCAAAAGAATATCAAACTTTAATTGCAGATATTGCAGATACAAAAGAGATGTTGAGTGATACCGAGATGGGTGAAATGGCGAAAGAAGAGCTTAAAGAGCTTGAACCACGAAAACCAGAGATAGAAGAAGAGATTAAAATGCTTCTTCTTCCTAAAGATCCAAATGATGATAGAAATATTATCGTCGAACTTCGTGCTGGTGCTGGTGGTGATGAAGCTGCTATCTTTGTTGGAGATCTTTTTGATGCCTATACTCGTTATGCTGACCTTCGTGGTTGGAAGATAGAGATTATAAGCACAAGTCCTTCTGAATCAGGGGGATATAAAGAGGTTACAGCACTCATTAAAGGTGAACAGGTTTATAGTCGGTTGAAATACGAAGGTGGAACACACCGTGTACAACGTGTTCCACAAACAGAATCTCAAGGGCGAGTTCATACCTCAGCAATAACTGTTGCAGTTATGCCAGAAGTTGATGATGTTGAAATTGTAATTGAAGATAAAGATTTAAAAATTGATGTTATGCGTTCTTCTGGTTGTGGAGGACAGTCTGTAAATACTACTGACTCTGCCGTTAGAATTACTCACTTGCCTTCAGGCTTAGTCGTAACTAACCAAGACCAAAAGTCACAACATAAAAATCGTGAAAAAGCAATGAAAGTTCTTAAAGCAAGACTTTATGACTTAGAAATGCGAGAACAACAATCTGAAAATGCAGCTGAACGTGCAGCACAAGTAGGAAGTGGAGATAGAAGTGGACGTATTCGTACATATAACTACCCACAAAACCGTATGAGTGATCATAGAATCAATTTAACTTTATACAGACTTAATGAGATTATGAATGGTGGACTTCTAGATGAAGTTGTAGAACCTCTTATCGCTGATCATCAAGCTAAAATTGTTGAGGCTGCTGGATTATAAAGTCCAGTCTGTCTCAAAAGTTTTTTTAACCTTTCCCTTAAAAGTAATGGTATTTCCATTATACCCAAGGTATAAAGTATCACCACTTATTGGATAAACTTCTATATTATTTTGTATTTTTCTCTCTTTAAAAGCCCTATAAAAACAAGCAGACATTCCTGTTCCACAAGCTAAAGTTTCATCTTCAACACCACGTTCATAAGTTCTAACACGTAAGTTTTCACCTTCAATATGCATGATATTAACATTAGCATTATAAATATAACGAAGTTCACGAGCTTCTTCTATATCAAAAGAATCTATTGTTTGGGTGTATCGTACCAAATGAGGAACACCTGTATTTATAAGCCACCATCTATTGCCATTAAAATCTATACTTTCATCAAGAATTTCAGGAGGAGTTAGTTCACTCTCAACCATTCCACTATCTGCACTATTGTCACTAACAGTGGCACCAATAACACCAGCTCCAGTTAAAAATTTCATCTGTTTAGGTGCTATCTTATTATTGTAAGCATAGTGAGCACATGCACGACTTCCATTGCCGCACATATCTGCACCACTTCCATCTGAGTTATAAAACTGCCATTCAAAATCATATTGAGACTCTTTTTGCTTATTTATCAGTAAAACGATTAGACCATCAGCCCCGATACCATCTTGACGATGACAAATAGTTTTTGCAAGTTCAGTTCTATCTTCTTTTACTTCAGAGTGAAATATTACAAAATCATTACCATTAGCACTATATTTTGCTACTCTCATAAGTATATCTCCTTAATTTTATCCACAAATAGTTCTACTTCATTTTGCAAATGTTTTAAGTTTTTTGAATTATCTATCACCCATGTAGCTCGCTCTTTTTTTTCTTCAATTGAGAATTGCGTAGCTATTCGTTTTAAAGACTCTTCTTTAGAATACCCATTGCGTTTCATAAATCGTTCAAGCTGAATCTCTTTTGGAGTATAAACGACCACGCTATCTTTTATATCATAATTGTTATTTTCAAAAAAGAGTGGAATATCAATAAGATAAGGAAATTTAAAACTATCTTGCTTTTCACTGCGTTTTTCTATTTCAATTTTTATTTTTGGATGCAAGTACTCTTCTAAAATCTTTTTTGCTTTTGGATGTGAAAAAATATACTCTCCAAGTTTGGTACGATCCACTTTTGAAGCAGTAGTTAGATATTCATTTCCAAAAGTTTGAGATACCCAAGAAGCAGATGCATCTAAAATTTCATGTGAAATTGTATCAGCATCAATAACCCTCATTCCATTAAGAGCTAACAAAGATGCTACCGTACTTTTACCAGTAGCAATACTTCCAGTCAAGGCAATAGCGTATTTGTAAGCCATTAGTTTTTAATAATGCCTAAATACTCTTTTCGTATATTATTACCCATTGCAAACGCAGCTGGATGTACATCACAATTATAGTACTCAAGTCCGTCAAGTAAATCAGAACGATTTAGTATAATATCTGCTGTAGGGTGAAACTCTTTAGATGCTAAAAGTGCAGTTGTGCAATTACCAAGATTATATGGCATTACAATTTTTGCATATTTACCTAAAACTTGCATAATATTCTTATTTTCATCTACATTATCTAAGGCTGGATGTGTAGTAACAAAAAGTCCATTTTCATTTAATGCACGGTTAATATGTGCAAGTACCGCTGCATCACTTGAAAGTTCAGAAATAATTACATCATAGGCATCGTCTTTTACTTCGCGAAGCAGATTAATATCAGCAGATATTACATCACAACTTATATCTTCCATATACTTTTGAACTTCAGTTACTAAAGGTGCTGAATGAGAGCTGATTATTAAAATATTTTTGGGCTCTTTATGTGTACACAGTGGAACATGTACCATCATTTCATTGTAGATAAATTCTTTCATTTTATAATTTCCTATATATTAATTAAAAACGATTTTAGCATATTAGGATTAATTTTACTTAATAAAGATATAATTACGAAAAGTTTAAAGGTATATAATGGATTATAATAAAATTAGGAAAAATTGTAGAGTTATACGAATTGTTGTAGGTGTAGCATTGATAGCTGTTGGTGTAATCACTTCAAACTATTGGTTCTACTTAGGTGTACTTCCTCTAGCTGCTGGTATAGCTAACTTTTGTCCTTTATGTATCATAACAAAAAAATGTGATTTACCACAAGATTCGGAGTAAATAAATGAGTCAAATAAGCTATAAAGATGCTGGTGTAGATATAGATGCTGGAAACAGTTTTGTAGAAAATATTAAACCTTTGGTAAAAGCTACGAAAGTTCCTGGTGTGCTTGGAGGGATTGGTTCTTTTGCTGGTGCATTTGAACTTCCAAAAGGTTTTAATGAACCAGTAATGTTAGCTGCTACTGATGGAGTTGGTACAAAACTAAAATTAGCAATAGATAGTGGCATACACAATACTGTAGGTATTGATTTAGTTGCAATGTGCGTAAATGACCTAATATGTAACTTTGGAACACCTTCATTCTTTTTAGATTATTATGCAACGGGCAAGCTTGATGTTAATGTAGCTACAAATGTTGTTGCAGGAATTGCAGAGGGTTGTAAACGCAGTGAATGTGCTCTTATCGGTGGAGAGACTGCTGAGATGCCTGGAATGTACTCTGAGGATGATTATGATCTTGCAGGTTTTGCAGTCGGTGTTGCAGAAAAATCACAAATGGATAGAGTAAGTTTGGTTCGTGCTGGACATAAACTTATAGCTCTTCCAAGTTCAGGTTTACATTCAAACGGCTTTTCACTTGCTCGTAAAGTACTGTTTGAAAAAATGGATATGAAATTTGAAGATGATTTTAATGGAAAACCTCTTATTGATACACTTTTAACACCTACAAATATCTATGTAAAAACTTTTAAAGAACTAAAAAATGAAATTGTAGCTATGGCACATATTACAGGTGGTGGAATTGTTGAAAATCTTCCACGTGTTCTACCTGAAAACTTAATGGCCGAAGTGAATAAAGATGCGATTAAAGTACTTCCGATTTTTGAACTTATGAATGAACATATTGAACGCAATGAAATGTTTAGAGCATTTAATATGGGTGTTGGTATGATACTTGTAGTAGAAGAAACAAATGTAGATAAAGTTCTCTCATCCGCAGAAGGTTCTTACTTAATTGGTGAAATCAAAGAAGGCAAACGCGAAGCTAAAATGATTTAACAAAAACAGATAGTGAACTTAATGTTCATTATCTTCTCATTTTCCTAATGCTTATACAAATCAACATTAAAATTCTTTCATAAATAACCACAAAAAATAGTTTAAGATTCATCTAAACGCAGTAATATTTATTATAGTAAAATGAATGAAAAGAAAGTTATAAAATGAATGAGTTGCTTGAAAATGAATATATGCCGCCAAAAGGCGACATAAAAGAAAAAAAATCTCTTATATAACTTCTTAGAAGTTATAGTTTATTTGAGCACTAACACCTGATTGAGAGTGTGTAGTTTTAATATCTTGCGCTGCAAAGTTTTTAAATGTTTCAGTAACTTCAAAAGCATATGTATATGCTAAATCAACAGAAGTTTGTTCTGAAATATCATAAGATCCACCAAGAGCGATATGAGATGTAACTATTGCTGGGAATCCAAGTAGGTTAAATGTATTAACAGTACCTGGTTGTAATCCTGCACTATTTGGAACATCTGTATTTGGATTAACTACTGTTTGCTCACTAATTGGACTATCAGCATAGTTATAACCTGCACGTAAAGCCCATCCTTTAGTTTCATACTGATAACCTACAGAGATAACATTTTGATCTTCCCACTCAAAATCTTGATATCCTTTAGCATCAGACCATTTAATGTTTTTATAATCAATTGCAATTGTATGTTCAGACATAACATAACTAATACCAACACCCATTTCGGCAGGAGTAGAAAGTTTGTTGTTCTTATATCCAGTTTGAGTAAAAGGAGAAATTACACTATCAAGCCCTTTATATTCCATATCAATTTGAGATTTATAAACTGCACCAACAGTAAAACCTGAAATTTCATATGCCAAACCTATGTTATATCCAAATTTTAAATCTTGAGCTACACCCATACCTATAGTATCGCCTTGAGCATTTGGATCTTGAGGATTTTGACTACCTGGGTACTCATAATTAATATCTAAAGAACCATATTGAAGAATAGGTGTCACAGCAACACTAAAACCATTAGTTTTATATGCCAAAGGTACACCAAATTGCATAAGTTGTAAGTTAGTTACCATTTGCATTTGTGTTCCGCCTGCAGTAACAGATTTAGCATCACGGTAATCAACACCCATTCCGCCAGTTCCCCACATACCTACACCCATGTAAAAATTATCAGTAATTTTACCAGCTAAAGAAACTTCAGGTATCACATTCATATCTGCAGCACTATCAGTACTCGAAGCTCCACCACCAATATCATTAGTATTACTTACATCTGGCATAAATAGAGTACCACCAAAAGATATTTCAGTATCATTCACAGAAGTGATTAAAGCAGGATTTGATAAAGCTGATTCCGCACCATGAGAAACAGCTAAACTTGTCCCTGCCATACCACGTGATTTAGCACCCATACCAATTAGAGTAGAACCATTTGTTGCAAATGCTGACGTAGCACCTAAAGCTAAAGCAGCTACAACTGCTAATTTAATCGTTTTTTTCATTTTCTCTCCTCAGAGTAATATCAAATTTTTGAGATAGACTTGCTATTTCGACTGTTAGTATTATATGTGATAAAAAATTAATAAAATCTTAATTGAAAACATACAAAGATTATAAAAACTTATAGTATGTATACAAAAGAAGAGTATTATAATAATATAAGCATTTAATTATTTGTATATGTAATTATAAGCATGATTATTGACTATATATAAATAAAAGTAATACAATTTAAACGAAAAGGAAATATTGTTACAAATTCAAAGAAATGTGATAAAAAAATGATATTGTGAAGATTTGTAACATATTCAGACTAAATCTCTTGTATTAGTATCATATATTTTGTAAAATGCAAATAAAAAAAGCCATGTATAACTAAAGAATCAAAATAAATGAGATAGTAAAAAGTAAAATGAGTAATAAAAGCACAGTAAAATAGATAAAAGTATTGAATAAAGTAAAAATTATTAAAGAAAAAAGTCAGAAAAGTAAAAAAGGAAAATAACTGATC
>Ga0256826_1001661_pt1 | contig 13759 bp, 12 predicted proteins | sample CV79metaG_FD_185975 | JGI IMG/M metagenome (GOLD analysis project Ga0256826, IMG submission 185975) | Hydrothermal vent microbial communities from East Pacific Rise, Pacific Ocean - CV79 | ecosystem: Environmental > Aquatic > Marine > Hydrothermal vents | place: Pacific Ocean: East Pacific Rise...
AGTTTATAGGGTGTTTGATTGGTTGCGGAAGATGGATTTGAACCATCGACCTACGGGTTATGAGCCCGTCGAGCTACCGTGCTGCTCTATTCCGCGACTAAAGAGTGGATGGGATACTAGGATTCGAACCTAGGAATGCTAGCACCAAAAGCTAGTGCCTTACCGCTTGGCGATACCCCATCATGTAGTTGTCATGCTTATGCATTCAACTGGCAGAATTATAATACAATTTGATTTATTTGTCAAGCTAATTTATACTAAATTTTGAAATTTGTGTTATAATTATAAAAATTGAATAGAAAAGAAGAACAAATGCCCGCAATTAAAAGAGTAAAAGACGCAATAGAAGAAATAAAAAAAGGCAATATGGTAATAATGCTAGATGATGAAGATAGAGAGAACGAGGGGGACTTAGTATATTCTGCAGCACTTAGTACTCCTGATCATGTAAACTTTATGGCTACTCATGCAAAAGGATTAATATGTGTTGCAGTTAGTAATACAACTGCTGCAAGATTAGAATTAAATCCAATGGTAGTAAGTAATACATCTTCATATGAAACAGCATTTACAGTATCTGTGGATTGTGCAAAAGCTAGTACAGGAATTAGTGCAAAAGAAAGAGATGATACTATTAAGATACTTGCTAATCCAATTAGTAAAGAACAAGAGCTAGTAAAACCTGGACATATATTTCCACTTATAGCAAAAGATGGAGGAGTACTAGTAAGAACAGGACATACTGAAGGTAGTATTGATCTATGTAGACTAGCAGGCTTAGCTGGAGAATCAGTTATTTGTGAGATCATGAAAGATGATGGTACTATGGCAAGAAGAGATGATTTAGACATATTTGCAAAAAAACATGATATGGTACAAGTTTATATTTCTGATTTAGTAGAGTATAGATTATCTCATGAATCTTTGGTAAATGAATTATCTTGTGAAAAAATAGAATTCTTTGATACAGGTGTTTCAAAATATATTTTTGAAGATCACTTGGAAAATAAACATACAATAATAAAGTTTGGTGATATTTCACAAGAAGCAACAAATATCAAATTTCATACAGTAGAATTTGATATAAATATGTTTTTAAATAAAAAATCATTAGACTCAATGATTAATAGTATTGATTATTTAAAAGAACATGGTGGAATATTAGTATTTTTAAAATCAAATGATGAAGTGAAACAAAATATGAAAGATTTTGGAGTAGGGGCACAAATACTAAATAAATTAGGAATAAATAAAATAAATTTACTTACATCTAGTAAGCAAAAACATTCATTTGTAGGCCTTAATGGGTTTGGACTTGAGGTAATATCAGAAATAGCAGTATAATACTGCTATTAACTCATCTGAGATGCCATTTTAACTAAAGCAATATTCTTTTCTAAAGTTTTTATGCTTTCTTCTAAACTTTCTTTATTTTCTATATAATATTTTGATTCTTTTACTAGATCTAATTTTTCACAAAAATTTTCTATTGTTTGTATTTTTATATCTTCATCACTTAAACTCATAAGTAAAGTAGGTGTTTGTTTCTGTAGTTTTTTTACAATATGTTCAAATGTATATTGATTATCTATACTCAATTTAAAATGTTTACATAATTCAGAATAAATAAGATCAACACTACTACTATGTTGTCTATATATTACACCTGCATAGTCATTTAAATACCTAAGTAAAAATGAATAATTATGAATTATTTTTAATAATTCTTCTTTATCTTCGCTATCATTTTCTATATCATCATATAATTTATTTAATATATGCCTAATAGATAAAAACGAAATATATGAACAATTGTCTCCAATATCATCTAAAAAGTCTGTAAGTTGTATTTTCATATTTTAATCTTTCATAAAAAAAGGGGTAGAAAAATCTACCCCTTTTTCTTAATATATAATATTATACTTAAATAGTTGGGCCTGCAGATGTGAAATCAAAATCACTATCATCAGTTAAGTATTTTTTAAAGTTTTCAACATACATACCTGCTAATTTCTTAGCGGCATCATCATAAGAAGTTTTATCTTCCCAAGTATTTCTTGGATTTAAAACTTCAGTGTCAACACCATCTAATGTTTTAGGAACTTGAAGATTAAATATATCTAATGTTTCAAAATCACTATCTTGAATATTACCATCAAGAATACCATTAATACAAGCTCTTGTATTTTTAATACTCATTCTTTTTCCAGTACCATAAGCACCACCAGTCCATCCAGTATTAACTAGATATACGTTTACATTATGTTCTTCTATCTTTTCACCTAAAAGCTTAGCATAATCTGTTGGATGTAAAGGTAAGAATGCTTCACCAAAACAAGCACTAAAAGTAGCTGTTGGTTCATTTATTCCTCTTTCTGTACCTGCAACTTTTGCAGTATATCCGCTTAGGAAATAATACATTGCTTGTTCTTTAGATAATTTTGAAACAGGAGGTAATACACCAAATGCATCAGCACTAAGGAATATTATATTTGTAGGGTGTCCTGCCATAGAGTTTTCTTGAATATTTTCAATATGATCAATAGGATAAGAAACTCTAGTATTTTGTGTTTTAGATGTATCAGAATAATCAACATTTCCATTTTCATTGGCAACTATGTTTTCTAAAATAGCACCATGTTTAATAGCTGCAAATATTTCAGGCTCACTTGAAGGGTCAAGGTCAATTACTTTAGCATAACATCCACCTTCAAAATTGAATACACCATCATTATCCCAACCGTGTTCATCATCACCAATTAATGCTCTTTTTGGATCAGTAGAAAGTGTTGTTTTACCAGTACCACTTAATCCAAAGAATAAAGCAGTGTCTCCATCTTTTCCTACATTTGCTGAACAATGCATTGCCATTTTATTATCTAATGGAAGCCAATAGTTCATCATAGAGAAAATACCTTTTTTGATTTCACCTGCATACCAAGTTCCACCAATAACTGCTTCATTTTGCTCAACATTAAAAGCTACATAAACTTCAGAGTTTAAACCTTGTTCTTCATAGTTAGGGTTTGTAGCTTTACATGCATTGTAAAGTGTAAAATCAGGTACAAAGTTTTCTAATTCTTCTTTTGTAGGTCTAATAAACATATTTTGAACAAAATGAGATTGCCAAGCAATTTCAGTAATAATTCTTACAGATTTCCTACTACTTGGACTAGATCCAGAGAATACATCTGTTATATATAAATCTTTTCCACTTAATTGATCTAAACTTATTTTTTTAAGATCTTCATAAATATCTTTAGATATTTTTTTATTTACATCTCCCCAAGAGATATGTTTATTTGAAGGTTCTGCATCTACAAAATATTTATCTTTAGGACTTCTTCCTGTAAATATACCAGTATCAATCATCAATGCACCAGAAGATGAAATAGATGCACCTTCATTTTTAACTGCATGATCCATAAGAGTATCAATATCTAGGTTTCTATGTATTGTACCTACGTTTTGTAAGTTAAGTTCGTTTTTAATATCAGACATTTTGTTATTTCCTAATTATTTGAATATTGATAATAGTACACCAGCTGCCACTGCTGAACCAATAACACCTGCAACATTTGGACCCATTGCATGCATTAATAATATATTTGATTTGTCAAATTCTTGACCAACTTTACTTACAACTCTTGCACTCATAGGTACAGCTGATACACCAGCTGCTCCAATAAGTGGATTGATTTGATTTTCTTTACTTGAAAATTTATTCATAAGTTTTGCCATAAGTACTCCAGCTGCAGTACCAGCACTAAATGCTAATAAACCAATAATCATAATTCCCATAGTATCAAGTACCAGGAATTTATCAGCTGCAAGTTTAGAACCAACACCTAATCCTAAGAATATTGTAACAACATTAATAAGTGAATTTTGCATTGTTTCATTTAATCTTTCAACTACACCAGATTCTTTTGCAAAGTTACCAAATGCAAATGCACCAATAAGAGGAGTAGATTCAGGTAAAATTAAAATAGCCATCATTAAAATAAGAATAGGTAAAAATAATTTTTCTAATCTATGTACTTTTCTAAGAGGTGGCATTTTGATTTTTCGCTCAGCATCTGTTGTTAACAATTTCATAATAGGAGGTTGAATAACTGGTACAAGTGCCATATAAGAATAAGCAGCAACTGCAATTGTTCCTAACATTTCAGGAGCTAGTCTATTTGCAATAAAAATTGAAGTAGGACCATCCGCTCCACCAATAATAGAAATAGCAGATGCAGTTTGTAAATCAAATCCGATCATAACCGCTCCAACTAATGAACCAAATATACCAAATTGTGCTGCACCACCTAATATTGCAGTTTTAGGGTTTGCAAGTAATGGACCAAAATCAGTCATTGCTCCAACACCCATAAAAATCAATAATGGAAAGAATTCATTTGCAATACCCATATTATAAATAATACCAAGCATACCATGTTCTCCACCCATATTAGCTAATGGAATATTAGCTAATAATCCACCAAAAGCAATAGGTAGTAGTAGTAATGGTTCAAAGTTTTTAGCAATTGCTAAATAAAACAGTAAACCAACAATAATAAACATAATAACTCTACCCCATGTTTGTTCAAATGTAGTCATTAGTCTTTCATTCTTAGCATTTGGCTCAGAAGTCATAACATTATCATTAGGGTTTATTAAGGCATTTATACCTGTAGTTTCATAAAACGATACCATTAATTCTGATAAAGTTTTAGATTGGTATTCTTTTTTTTCAGTTTGTTCACCATGACTTTGAACTGCATCATTTGCACTCAAATTCATAGTAAACATTGAAAAAATCATAATTAGCATTATTGCTATTATTTTCTTCATTCTTTTCTCCGTAAAGTAAATTATTAGCTAATTACAGCTAAAGTTTGTCCCTCTTCAACAGCATCATTGGCAGCGACATCTAGTGATGATATAGTTCCAGCACAAGGTGCTTCAATATCAATTTCCATTTTCATAGCTTCAAGTATTGCAACAACTTGACCTTTTTCAACTTTATCACCAGCTTTAACTAGTATTTTCCATACATTACCATTTACACTTGCAGGAACTGCTGTTCCTCCTACGCTACTTGGTACTTCAGCTTGTGCAGCTTCAACAGGAGCAGCACTTGGAGCTACTTTAATATCTACATCACCTTGTGCCACTTGCACACTAAACTTTTTACCATCTACAACTACTGTATAATTTCCATCTGCCATTGTATTATTTCCTTTTTCTTCTTTAATTTCTTCTTGTTCACTTATTTTTCTTATATTTAAAGTTGATTCACCTTTTAAGAATGCTATACCTTTTTCTTCACAAGCTGCTGCTATGAATATATTTTCTTCAGTAGAAGCAATTCCTTCAATTACTAATCTTTCTTTCCATGCATCTAATGATTTTCTTGGATCTTTATCTGCAATATCAAGTGGATTTTCATTTGTAGGCTCTAATTTTAATTTTTCACTAGCTAATTTTATAATATCAGCATCTGGTGCAGTTGGAGTGTCTCCAAAATAACCAAGTACCATTTTACCATATCCTGGAGCTATTTGCTTCCATGGTCCAAACATTACATTTGCATATGCTTGTTGCCAGTAAAATTGAGATACAGGAGTAACACTTGTCCCAAATCCACCTTTTTCTACAACTTCTTGCATTGCTTTAATTACTTCAGGGAATTTTTCTAAAGTATTATCATCTCTCATCATTTGAGTATTTGCAGTTAATGCACCACCTGGCATTGGAGAAAATGGAATTAATGGAGAAACTTGAGTTGCTTCAGGTGGCATCATATAGTCACTTAAACAATCTTTTAGTGTTTCTTCATAAGTTAATATTTTAGATACTTCAAGTCCACCTAAATCATAGTTTGTACCTTTAGTTGCATGTAATAATGTAAGAATATCTGGTTGAGATGTTCCTCCACTTACAGGACTAGCAGCTAAATCTATACCATTTGCTCCAGCATCAAGTGCAGCTAAATAAGCAGCAACTGAAACACCAGCAGTTTCATGAGTATGAAGTCTAATATGTGTATCTTCACCTAATAGTTTTCTAGCCATTTTAATTGTTTCATGTATTTTATGTGGATTTGCTGTTCCACTTGCATCTTTAAAACAAATTGAATCATATGGTAATCCAGAATCCATAATACTTCTAAGTGTTTTTTCGTAAAATGCTACATCATGTGCACCTTGACAACCTGGTGGTAAATCCATCATAGTTACAACAGCTTCATGCTTTAAACCATGGTTTCTGATACATTGTGCAGAATATTCTAAGTTTTTAACGTCATTTAATGCATCAAAGTTTCGAATAGTTGTAGTACCATGTTTTGCAAACATTTTTGCATGTAGATCAACTAACTCTCTACTACCCGTATCAAGCATAACTGTGTTTATACCTCTTGAAAGAGTTTGTAAGTTTGCATCTGGTCCAACAATAGATCTAAATCTATCCATCATTTTAAATGCATCTTCTTGTAAGTAGAAGTATAAAGATTGAAATCTAGCTCCTCCCCCAAACTCGAAGTGTGTTATTCCAGCGTGCTTAGCAGCTTCAACTGCGGGAAAGAAATCGTCCATAAGAACTCTTCCTCCAAAAACAGATTGAAATCCGTCTCTGAAAGTTGTGTCCATAATATCAATAAATTTTTTAGCCATATTATTTTAACCTTTTGTATTGTGATGTATTATTGCTGCAGTAATAGCGGCTGTGATAGCTGCATCATCATTTGTATTTGTTGATGCTTTCATATGTTGTGTAGTAACTTTTTTTTCTTCTGCTTTAAAAAATTTAGCAATTAAATATGCTTGCAGTTTTAGTGCAAAAATCATAACAGTAAGGAAAGTGAATACAATTCCCATACCTAGTGCCATAAATTTTAAAGCTTCTGCTGTTAAATTTATCTCTTCCATATATTCTCCGATAATATTATTTATAATTAGAATGTACCTAAAATAAATATTTGCCTAATTTTATAAAAATAATGCTTTAGGATAAATTATTTTTATGGATTATAAAAGTATTTTGTCTAATTTATGTAAAAACTTATCAAAAGACTTAGAATAGTTATCGATTTTAGAATTTATTTTTTTAATATTTGCATACATTTTATTTCCTTTTGTTAATTTGATAAGGATATTATGTCAAAAAAAATCTCATATCTTTAAAAACATTGCAATTTGTAATGTTTTTTGATATAATTTATTAAATATAAGAAATTAGAAGGATTTTTGATGTTAGATGTTATTAATATTATAGAAAAATTAAAAGATGTATTGAGTAAAGATGGAACTACAGATAAAGTATTTGACAAAGATGTTGCTGATTCTTTAAATATTACTCAAGCAAATCTTGCAACAATGAAAACAAGAAATAAAGTTCCATTTGCAAATATTCTTGATTTTTGTGCAATAAAAAAGATTTCAATAAATTGGTTATTATATGGGCAAGATCCAAGTTCACTTATAGATAGTACAGATAAATATTGGATTAAGTATTTTCCAGAAATAGCAGTTAGTGCAGGAGGAGGGGCATATGAGGCAAATGATGATTATGAAAAACTTGATGTACCTGATTATTTTATATCTATATTAGGAGGCGAAGCCAATATAAGAAATATTGAGGCTATAAATGTAAGTGGAGATAGTATGGAACCTACACTTAATACAGGTAATATTATATTTTTAGATATACAAAAAAAAGATATAAGTAAAGATGGAATATATGCTTTTACAAATGAGAATGGATTGTTTGTAAAAAGAATACAAAAAAGAATAGATGGTCAAATTGATATTATTTCTGACAATAAAGAATATCCAATTCAAGTAACTTCTAAAAATCAAATTAATATAATGGGTAAAGTAGTAGGTGTATTTGGTAGTATTTATTAATAATTTAATTTTTTTAGATATAATAATAAATATTAAAATCACAAGGACATAAAAAATTGGATACCTATTCCCCCATACCTATAAAAACTACTAAAAAAGGTTTAAAATGGAAACTTTAATAATATTATTTATTTTGGTTTTGAGTATTTCATTTTTATGTTCAGTTCTTGAATCTGTTCTTTTATCTACAAATATTGCTTATATATCTGTATTAGAAGAAAAAAATCAAAAAGCAGGTAAAGCTTTAAAAAAATTAAAAGAGAATATAGATAAATCAATATCTTCAATTCTTATACTAAATACTTTTGCAAATACATTAGGGGCAACTGCCATAGGTATTCAAGCTCAAAAAGTTTTTGAGGGTGATCCTGATATTGTACTAGCAGTATCTATTATACTTACATTTTTGATTTTATTTGTTGCGGAAATTATTCCTAAAACTATAGGTGCTGTATATTGGAAACAATTAGCAATTCCTGCTACAAAAATAATTAACTTTTTTATAATAATTACTTACCCAATTATCATTATAACTCTATTTGTGACTAAAAAAATAAATAAAAATGATAATTCTTCTGAAGTAACAAGAGAAGAGATTCTTCATACAGCGCTTTTAAGTGAAGAAAATGGTGTAATAAATGACCTTGAATCAGATATAATTGAAAATACTCTTACTCTTAAACAAATGAAGATAAAAGATATTTTAACTCCACGATCAGTAGTATTTGCAGTTTCTAGTGATACTAAAATAAAAGATATATTAGATGATGAAAGAACATATAAATTTTCAAGAGTCCCTGTATATAAAGATAGTATTGATAATATTGTAGGAATGGTACTAACAAAAAAATTATTTAAAAATGCTATAAAAAATAAAGAACAAACAATGCAGTCAATAATGATAAAAGTAGATAGTATAAATGAAAATATACCTGTCTCAAAAGCATTACATAGCTTTACAAAAGTAAAAGGACATCTTTTAATAGTAACTGATGGATATGATCAAACAGAAGGTATAGTTACTCTTGAAGATTGTATTGAAACATTACTTGGTTTAGAAATAATGGATGAATCAGATACAACTGAAGATATGAGAAAATTGGCATCATCAAATATGAGAGCAAATAGAAAAATAAAAGAAAATCAAAAATAAATTTATTATTATTTTATTACATGTATGTTACCATTTATAATAATATAAAAGGAAATATATGAAAATTGCAATAATAGATGATGAACAAGATATATTAAATATTCTTGAACGATATTTAAGTAAACAAGGATATCAAGTAGAAACTTTTTCTAATCCACAAAATGGATTAAGTGCAGTTAAAAATGGAAATTTTGATCTGTTATTACTTGATATTATGATGCCAATACTTGATGGAATGAGTTTATTAAAAGACCTATATGATTCTAATAATCAAACAAAAGTAATTATGATGACGGCTTTTGATACATTAGAAAGGTCACTTGAAGCACACAAGTATGGAGCAAGTAATTATATTACAAAACCATTTAAAAGTTTAGATATAGTAAAAGAAAAAATACAAGAAGTAGTTTAGTTATAGTATAAACAACTAAATTTTTATTTAGTTGTCTTTTTTTTAAGAGTTTTCATCTTTTTGAAAGCTACAGTAATCATATTTAATTATATCAATACCATTAAATGTATTAGTAATTGCATGATTTAATCTCTCTGCTGTTATTCTAAGTTCGAAGTTTGATGCTTTTTTTGCATCTTGGTTAATATATTTTTGAACTATCTCATGTACATCTGTATGATGTTTTTTAAGACTTTGCCAGTTTTGAGTAGTAGTGAACACTTCTTGTTTATTTTCACATTCTTTGATCCATTTTCCTAAATTACAAGCAGTTGGACTAGTAACGCTCCATGTTTTATTTTCTCCTAGCTTATTAAAGTTATTATCAATGAATGCTATATGTTCATATTTTCTTTTTGATAGTTCATTTAATAGTTCTATATTACATACGCCCTTTTTAGTTTCTTCATTTATAGTTGCATGTTCAGCAGAAGAAGTTAATTTCTTAGATAAATTAGATACTTCATTCGATAACTGAGATATTTGAGCTGATGCGTGAGCATTTTTTTGTGTTACTTCATCTAGTGCATTAACTGTAGTATTTATTTGTTCAATACTAGTTTCTTGCTCTTTTGATGCAAGTAATACTTGATCAATCATATCTTTATTTTGAATAATTTTTTCGTTTAATTCATTATAACCATAAATCATTTTATCTGAAATATCTTTACCTTTAGTTGCAGTTCTATTTGCACTATCAACTAAAACCTTAATTTCATTAGCTGCATCTGCTGATCTTGATGCTAGATTTCTAACCTCTTGAGCAACAACTGCGAAACCTTTTCCTGCTTCTCCTGCTGTTGCTGCTTCAACAGCTGCATTAAGAGATAAAATATTTGTTTGGAATGCTATTTGATCTATTATAGAAATAGCTTCATTTATAGCTTCAACTTTGGTGTTTATTTCATCCATAGATTGTGTAGTTTGAGTTGCAAGTATTTCACCTTCAGCAGCTGATTTAGTAACACTATCTGCAATATTAGACATAGCACTAACTGTTGAAGTTGTATGACGTATATTTTGTGTTATTTGCTCTACTGCGGCTGCTGTTTGTTCTAATGATGCTGCTTGTTCATTTGATGAGTTAGCAAGATGCTTAGATGAAGATGATAATATATTTGTATTATTTTCTAATGAATCACCTGCATTTGATAATTGAGCTAATAGTTCAGATATATTTTGACCTAATAAGATTGTAGAGTTTAAAACACTTCCAAAATCTCCATACATACCTTTTGAATCATCTTTTGAAATAGTATATGTAAAGTCTCCTAATCCGTATGTATCAAGTAAATTATTGATGACATCAAATTTTCTTTTTGCATCTTTTGTCATAGTGTTAATAGTGTCTCTTAATTTTTTAACTTCTGATGACGCACCTGTTTGATGAATATAATATCCATAAAAACCATTTGTTATTTTTCCCATAATATCATCAATCTCTTCAACTGTATGCTTATCGACTTCAATAATTTTAGATACTTGTGATATTTTTATATTTACATCTGTTGCCATTTGTGCAAATTCATCTTCACCTTGCACTTTTATTAGTTCAACTTCATCTTTTTCTCTAACAACATAAGATAAGAACTCATCTAGACCATCTTTAAATAGTTTTATTGAAGATTGAAGATTTTTAATAATCATTGTAGAAATGAATAACGTTACTATAGTTCCTATTATTGATATAAAAAACATAAATATTAAAGTATTAAAAGCATTATCTTTTATTTTTTTAACATCAAGTAATAATTTATTAGATAGTTTATTATCAATATCTTTTAATATATTTATTTTTGTTGTTATTTGATTAAACCAATAAGATGAGTCAACTGAAAATAAACTCTTACTTAGTATTTTTAGTGCTTCAACTGCAGGTTTATCATTTATACTTACAATTTTATCTAACTCTTTTACTGTTAATCCATTATTATTTGCTCTTGCTATGTAAGGTAATGCATTTTTATAAGTAGTAAATGTTTTTACAATATCATTTAAAAGTTTTATTTCTTGTTTAGAAATATTTTCTTTTTTCTTATATGTGTTAATTAATAATAATAATTTACTATATTGAATATTAAATTTATTATGATATTTATTATTTCCACGTATTACATAATTTTTGAAATTGTGAATCATACCACCATAACCAACTAGTTCTTTCATTTGTGTAACTAAATCATGTTTATATGTAGAATTTATAATAGAACTTCTTATTTTTTCTACTTCTGTAATAGCATTATTATTCATTGAGTTTTTATAATATGATTTTATTTTATCATCTGAATTTAGTAAAAATAATCCTATATAAGTATTTTGAGCTTCAATTAAATTTATAAATTTTATTCTCATAGATGGTTTAAACTCATTATTTGATAAAGCAGATGCTCCAATAGCTCGTTCAATTCCTGCTTTTTCTTTTGCTAATAAGAAATTTGAGTAAGAAATAATACCTTGTGTTACTAATGCAACATCTGAATGTTTAGATATGTATATTATTTCATTTAACATAATATTATTTATAGTAGAATAGTACTTTATTGCACTAGAAAGTTTTATATCTAAGTTATCTATTTTAGATCTTGTAGAATCTAACTTTTTTAGCATATTAAGTGCTTTTTGTATATTTTCAAATAAATCATCACTAATTTGAACTGAAGATATATATTTTTTAATAGTACTATATTGTTTATTTGTATTTTTTCTTTGATTTTTAAGTTCTTGTTTAAATTTGGTACCATTACTACCTAAGTAACCAGCAGTTAAACCTCTTTCTTTTTGTGTTTCATGTACAAATTTTGATATTTTAGTTGATAATATTGTCAATGTTTCTATCTTTTTCATACTTGAATAGTTTGAATAATAATTATAACTTTGTAAACTAGAAAAGAAAATAAATCCTATAAGAGGGAAACTTAATAATAAAAGTAACTTTTGTTTAAATGATAAATTAAATAATAATTTCAAATTATATCCTTTTTGAATTTAGCCAAACCATAATAGCTTTTTGTGCATGTAATCTATTTTCAGCTTCACTAAATATTGTTGAACTATGTTTTTCAAATACTTCTTCGCTTACTTCATATCCTCTATAAGCTGGTAAACAATGTAAAAATATAGCATTATCTTTTGCTTTATTCATAAGAGTATCATCAACAATAAAACCATTAAATTGTTTTATTTTTTGTTCTTTTTGATCTTCTTGTCCCATTGAAATCCATGTATCTGTTGTAATAACAGTACATCCTTTTACAGCTTCATTTACATCATATGTTGTTGTTATTTTTGCTCCACTTATTTTTGCAAACTCTAAAGCATCGTTTAATATATATTGATCAACTTCACAGCCTTTTGGCGTTGCAATATTTAAATCAAATCCTAGTTTTGAGGCAAGCATAAGCCAAGAGTGAGTCATATTATTTCCATCACCTACATATGCTACTTTTAAATCATTTTGCAAGTTATGTTCAATTATTGTAAGGTAATCTGCCATAAGCTGCACAGGATGGAATAAATCTGTAAGACCGTTTATAACTGGAACTTTTGAATATGATGCAAACTCTTCTAATTCTTTTTGTGAATCATTTCTTATCATAATCATATCAACCATAGAAGAAATAACTCTTGATGTATCAGATATTGGTTCACCTCGACCTAGTTGAATATCATTTGAACTTAAAAATAATCCTACACCACCTAGTTGATAAATACCTGTTTCAAAGCTAACTCTAGTTCTAGTACTAGATTTTTCAAAAATCATTCCTAAAGTTTGTTTTGGTAAATATTCTTTAAATACCTTAGCCTTTGTTTCTTTTTTTATTGTTATTGCTAAATCGATTATCTCTAGAATTTCTTCTTTTGTATAATCTTTTAAAGTTAGAAAATGTCTCATGTTATATTCCTGGTGTAGTTATTGATTTTTTTAATTAGAAAAGCAATAATTATAGTAAAACAAAAATTAGTCTAAACTTAAAGTGTCATATATACTAATATGATTAGATTTACTTGATATGTAAATATCATATTTTAAACTATTACTAGATTTAAATCTTATTATATTTATATTAAATCTATTGTCATTTATATCTATTTGGCTTATTGGAATATTTAAACTTAATTGCTGTTTTATATATTTTATATGTAGTAATGATTGAATTTCGTAGTATTTTAATATATTAATTTTTGATTGATAAGAATGGTTTTGAATTATATTTATACTTAAATATGAAAATAAAACTAAAATAAATAAAGAAGATATAA
>Ga0256826_1001663_pt1 | contig 13758 bp, 15 predicted proteins | sample CV79metaG_FD_185975 | JGI IMG/M metagenome (GOLD analysis project Ga0256826, IMG submission 185975) | Hydrothermal vent microbial communities from East Pacific Rise, Pacific Ocean - CV79 | ecosystem: Environmental > Aquatic > Marine > Hydrothermal vents | place: Pacific Ocean: East Pacific Rise...
ATGCTGATGAGATACTAACAGCCGAAGAGTTACCTAAAAAGATGACTGCATACACTTCATGTTTTCGTAAAGAAGCAGGAGCTGCTGGACGTGATACAAGAGGTATGATAAGACAACACCAGTTTCACAAAGTAGAACTTGTTGCTATGACTACACCTGAGAAGAGTGAAGAAGTTTTTGATGAGATGGTAAACTGTGCATCAGACTTACTTACTGCGTTAAAGCTCCCTCACAGACTTGTAAACCTTTGTACTGGTGACCTAGGTTTCGGGGCGGCACATACAACAGACTTAGAAGTATGGTTACCAGGACAAAATACTTACCGCGAAATCTCTTCTATCTCAAACACAAGAGAGTTCCAAGCAAGACGAGCTAAAATTCGTTACAAAAATGGTAAGAAAAATGAGTTTGTAAATACACTTAACGGTAGTTCTTTAGCTGTTGGTCGTACTCTTGTTGCTATTATGGAAAATGGACAAAATGAAGATGGAAGTATAGATATTCCTGAGGTTTTACATTCTTATTTAGGGATGTAGGTTATTCTTTTTTAGAGGGAATCGTTGAGAGTGGCTGCCTATATGCAGCCACTTTTACTTCAAAAACTGATTAGACTTTAAGATATCAAAGAACTCTGCTTTTTCTATGGTAAAACCATTTGTAACTTCTAGCATCACTGCTCCTCTATAAATTTTTGAATACTTCTATCACTAACATTAAATACTAATGAAAGTTCTTTATTGAAAGGGTTTCTCCTTCATCTAGACTTACTACTTTTATGTTCAGTTTAGTTAGAGTTTTATCTTAATATTCTTTTATTGTCATTTATAAATTTACTTCCAATTTTTGACACAATTCATCCAGCAGATTTTCAACATTTTTTAATATAGTAATTGTTTTAGGCATACTCATTGAACAACTACCAGAGACTATTCTATAATCTCCATCTAGTTTCGCGATACCCATCCATTTTCCGATTCTACCATACTTTTTAAACTGCATACCTTTTTGAATAGCAATTTGAAATAATGTTATCCTTGCTTGATTTCTTAATTTTTTCCTTTCAACAATATCTTCAGTTTTTAGTTTTATAATTAATTTATTGTATTCAAGTTGTATATAGAAAGTACATTGACTATTATTTAGCATAATCTTTTTTTCATGCCACCAAAAACCGATAAAGCCGCCAGAGGGATTTGGAACATAATCCCAATTTCCACTAAGACGATTTTGTAACTCATTGTAAAAACCTTGCCATGAATAGTAAGTCCAGTCAGAAAATATCATTCTTTTATAACTTTCAATATCCTTATTTAAATCTTCTATATATTGAATATAGTCATCCAAAATATCACTAATACCTTTATATTTTAGGATAACAGAAAGCATCATTTTTCTTGAATAAATAGTGTAATTAGCATTATGTACTTTTTTATAGTCACTTTGTTCTTCCATCTTAAAATAAATTGGGATTATCTTCCAATTATTGCTTTCTACTTTTAATTCTTGCTCTATCGTTTTTTTATATGTCTCTAGTTGATTTGAATGTTCTTTTGTTGATTTTTTATCTTCTATTATAAGAAAGTATTTATTATTTATCTTAGCCCATACATCGATTCTATTTTTTTGCCTACCCACTTCAACTTTTTCAATATTTTCACTAACTTTATCTTGTAATAAACTTTTTAAAAATTCAAGTGAACTTTCATGTAATTTTTCATTTTTAAAGCTATTGTCACTCCATTTTAAGAACCACACTAAAAAAGCATCTTGTGATAATTCAGATGTTGCTATTTTAAATAAGTTAGGAGTTCGTTCATTTTCTTTCAACTACTTACTACCAAATATATAATATTTTTCTTCTTTTGTAAGTTTAGACTTATGCTCATATACTCCACTACTACATTGCAAGTAAATATTATCAAAATGACTATCAATATATAAAAAACCATTACAATTTTTAGATTCACATGGCTTTCTGAAATTTTTCATCCTTTCTTCTGGTGTATTTAGCTTTGGTTTAAAGTTATCAATCATCTTATTTATATTTCTTAGTTGAGTATCAACTATTGTTAATAATGCATACCCCTCTAAATCACCTTTTATCTCTTCTAACTCTAGTTTTATGCTTTGTGCTATATCATACTCTTTTACACTTACTATCTCATCTATTATATTTTCAAGTTGATCAATAACTTCATATAGTCCGTTATCATCTATACTTGAATTATTTATGATTGTTTGTTTAAATAATTTTATGCTCATAATATTTTTTAACTTATCGTGCATTTTCCATTCCTTTTGTATTTAAATATTATACCACAACAGAAGCAGACACAAAGCCTTCGCTTTATGTCGCTATAATTTTAATTATAAAATATTTCACATAAGGCAATTATATGAGAATCAAGCAATTACACAAGATAAGAAAAAGATCTTTTGTGACAATTTATGCATCCCTCAAAAAGGAAAAAACACTTTTTAGTCGTTATGGTAAAGAGTTTAATATCTTTAACTTTTCAAATATCACTGGGAATTTAGAGGTTTTATTCTACCCGAGTGACACTACTCCTAGAGTAGAATCATCCATGTTAAAGCGAAAACTAGTCAGATTAAAATTGAAAGTAAAACCTATTAAGTATACTCATCCTACAAAATATCTTAAGTCGTCAAATATACAAATTCTTCGCTCTTCATTTAAAGTAAAATATAATAGCTATACACTTATAGCGGTGAAATAAATGTCAACAAATTTAATGTTTTCATATCACACTGATAATAGTACAGGGATAGACTATAAAATGGCTATTAACAACTTAGCAGAGTATCAAAAAATTGCTTCTGATAATAAAAAAATAAGTTTATCCATTGTCAATATTCCACCACAGAAGATAAAAATATATGAAACTATTTTCAATCATATTGCTAGTGGAAAGAGATTAGTATTTAAAGCAGGAAGTATTTTTCGTTCTAAAATATCTTATCGAGGAACAGATATTGAAAAGGATAGAAATATACTGCATGATTTCAAACATACAGTTCATCCATCAATATCCAATGATACACCAGAGACTTTAAGAGAACAAGAAATTGCATTATTAGTATTAGATGAGAGAAAAGAACTTAACTGATAGCTTATATTAAAACATCTTCGCAACAGCCTCAGCCTTTTTGTCATTCTCAACTTTCGCATATCTCAAAGTCTGATTTATATCTTTATGGTTCAACAACTTCTGCACAAGGAATACCGAGTTATGCATAACAGCATGAGTAGCAAAGGTATGTCGTAAAGTATGATTACAGACTTTGTGTTTCTCATCACTATCAAGAAGGTCAAAATTAAATAACTTTTTATAAATGGGATAAGTAAATCGATGGAGTGTTTTCTTCTGTAGAGGTCTATCTTTATATACTAGTACATAATCATCAGGTTTTAAGTGATTCAACCTCTTATATAGGTACTCATCTGTTAATAGCTTATCGTTGAGATATGTGGTGTAGAACTCTCGGTTCTTTGCATCGTAAGCTTCTAGTGTTCTATTTTCAATGTCAAAATGCTTTCTCTGCAAGATTAAACAGCTTCCGCTACGGATACCTGTACTTAAAATAATTCGTGTATAAAACTCCCCTGCTTCTTTAACTCCGCTATCTGATTTTGAGATTTCCTCTAATAGTAAATGTATCTCATCAAGTGTCAACCACCTTTCTCTTTTGTTATTAAACTCTTTCTTTGTAAATATTTTATATGCTGGATTAGTTTTACCTGACATTTTCCCTGTTCTATAAATTGCATTATGAAAAATACTGTTAATGATGCCACAAAGATGAAATACAGTTGCAGGAGCTAAGGTCTTCAACTTAAGGTTTTTAAATTCTAATATTGTTTGAGGTTTAATATCTCTTATGTCTAATTTATCGAATGTACTAGCGATATGATTTTTATATCGTTGAGCATTTTTTACTGCTTCTGTTAGTTGCTCAAACTTCTGTTTATCTTTCCAGTCTTGGGCTAACTCTTTGAAATAGATAATGTCTTTTTTACTTACTAATCTAACATCAACACCCATTTTTTGACGAGCCACTTCTTCATTTCTGTAATTAAAAGCAAATAGTTCTGTTATACCACTACTCTTTAATCCAAGCAGTTTTCTAGAGTTGTTGATACTGATATATACTTTATAATCGATTTTCAGTCCATTTCTATCATTGACTAGCCTCGTGTAGATATTTGGGTATTTGGATTTGAGGAGAGGGTTTTGATTATTTTTTTTCATTTGATGATTATCATTGAAGTTAACTGTGTAGATTAGTAACATCTTTATATAAATTTAGCTTTTTTACAAAACCCCACTAAAAACCCAATATTTAGGGGTTTAACAACTTGTTATTTTAGTTGTATTTTACGATAGTACTTATTTTTTATTACTTATCGTAAAAAGAGGTAGGGTATATTATTTTACACTGTTATTGACTCTAATATAATTCTGTGTTATGATTATAAAAGTAAAAGAGATTTTACTCCTCAAGAGCTGCATAGCAGACAATGGTCTAGGACAACAGACCTAAAACTTTCCCTGACAAACCAGTATAAAACAGCCGTAAGAAGGTGGCTTTTTAACTCCCTCATTAATATAGGAGGTCTTAAATGACTCCTCAAATGAATGGAACTGTCATACCCATCAATAACGATGACAACATCTACTTTACACTGTTTCACTCGAATCAGCCTGTAGTTAAGAGCTACAAGGCTGATTTTAGTAAAACTATCGCTGCAAATATGTACCAAGCACAGTACTATTTACAGTCTGTATCAACTCTACAAGAGTTTGATACTTACCTTAACAACTTAAGTTCTTACGACACTATTACCTTAGGTGTTACAGCTAAAACTACTGGTCTATCTTTGACTGCTAAAGATTTTAGAGAAGGTAAAGACTGTATCTACCGTGGGAAAGAACATGTTAAATATTGTAATGAGGTGTATCATGCCTCATAATGTTTTTTCATTAATGCTTATGGATATAGACTGGGGAAAGTCTATGCCAGCACACTTTTCACTCAAAACTGCCCAAGATGTATGGAATACTTTAATTATGTTATTTCCACTTTTAGCTTATGTGTCTATCCTCATTAGACCGTCAAGTAGTGCAGGTATTTACAATACTGTAACAGGTGCTGTTCGTTCTATATTTGACTCTTGGCATGTTTATATAGTTGTATACAACAGTACCGCTGAGACTAATAAGAATTTTGTCGAGTTTATAAAAAGAAGAGCTTGGCTACCTAGTATCAATCTAGCTTATGCGACACTAAACGGAATAGGAGTTTGTGCACGCTACTATCATGATTTAGCAGTCCACTCTGCTGAAAGACTTATTTCTGTACATTCTCCTATATTAGAAGAACCCCTTGCTAAAAAGCAAATCCCTAGTCTTCTCTTTGAGGGTGGAGCTTTAGATTTAGCTTCTATCGACTATAACCTTGAACCTGATTATCGTGATACTTATGCTCAAGAAAAAGCAAAACTAATTGATACTCTTCCGACTACTACTAAAAATATTAGTACAAATGCATCACTTGTCTCATCAGTACTACCTACAGAAGCTTCACATACAAATGAAATTCTTATTAGCGATACAACTAAAGGCGAAATCAAAGCAGTATATAACCTCTTTCAAGAGAATAAAATGCCCTCAACAGCAGACTTTAAAAAACTAATGACTGCTGAATTAGTTAGAACTATTCTTATCTTCTTAGGCTTTACCGTTGACCATAACTTTAAGTTCAAACTTCGGAATGAGAAGACAGCAAGTGCTTCTATCTCATTTTCGGGCTATGTCAAGGACTTTGGTGGTGACATCTCTGGAAATATCATCGACTTCCTTATCAAAATTTACAACATAGAGTTTAAAGAGTCTTGGGCTTACATCAAAAACCTATTTGGTATGCATGTACAGTTTCCAAGACCTTTTCCACCAGCACTACCAAATCCTCGTGATTTTGAGAAGTGCTTAACAATACAAATAAACAACCTAATAGGACAAATATAATGACTAGAATTACAGATAATAATACAACACCTAAGTTAGCTGATACAAGCTCAAACAATACAATCTCAACTGCTACAGTTGTATCTACGGTAACAACTGAAGTTACAGCAACAGATGATACTTCTTTCACTTTTGATGAGTATCAGTATAATGCATTTGAGATTGATGGGGGACATCAATTCGTTAAGAACAACTGGATGGAGAACACTACAATCTCGACACTAAAATCTTTAGATAAACATGGAGTTGCTATTTGGCTTAATACTGATGGAGATTACTCATGTCGTATGTCTGCAGATGGTGAAATCAATAAGATGCCAGCATCAAAGCTAAAAAAAGTGCTCAGCTCCAAGCTGAAAAAGACAATTGACATTTCAGAAGCCGATGATGCACATATCAAATCTTTTGACCTACTACTAGTATCTGAAGATGTGTTTGAACCTCAGTATAAAAGAGAGTTCTTTGAGCGACACGGAGAGGTATATCGTAACCGTTTCAGACCTACTATCTACATGGAACTAGACAAGAGTAAAGAGGCTAAAACCCAAAAGGCTATAAAGGCTCTTATTAAGCATCTTGTAAAAAATGATGAAATTAGAGAACAATGGTTTATCAACTGGCTTGCCTACTTCTTTCAAGGTTTAGTAAAGAGCCCTGTAGCTTTATTCTTTAAAGGTCCACAAGGGGCAGGTAAAGGTGTTCTATACGATGATATCATTGTACCTCTCTTTGGAAAGGGGCAGTCTATACAAGCTGGAGACAAGACAATGAAAGGAGACTTCCTTGGTGGTATTGTTGAAGGTCGTCTAGTAATAAATTTGGATGAAATCTCTAGTGGTATTGCTGCAAATAAAGAGTTCAAAAACCAGCTTAAAGCTCTTGTCTCAAATCGTGCAGGAACTTTTCAGAAAAAATTTGTTAACACAGAAAAAGAAACAGAGCTTCATGCAATGATTCTCATCACTAGTAATGAGCCAAAAGCTCTCGAGATAGAACATAACGATAGACGTTTTACCGTCTTTGAGACTGGTGGTAATATAGCCAATAATAACTTCCTTGGATATAACAGTTATAAGGCTCTAATTCAAGCTATTACTACTGAACTAGAAGATTTTGCACTTATGCTTCTTCAGTACCCTGTTGATGTTAAGATGGCAACTACTGCTATGAATACACCTGAGAAGGAAGCTCTAGTTGGTGTAAGTTCTAACAGATTCAAATCTTTTTCAAATGCTGTCAAGAGCAAGAATATTGAGTTCTTTACTGACCTCCAAGATGACACTTTTGTTACACCATACTATGCTGAACTGGAGCAGTGCTTCAGAAAAGAGAGACTCTCTCGTAAACTGTTGAAACATGTGTTTGGCAAACTCTATGGTGACATTACAACCAATGCTTTAATGGAACAGCTTCGTGCTATTGATCCAACTTTTTGGAACGAAGCAACTAACAGTGTAAAGACAAGTGGTGGAGACTATATGTTTAAACTTGACTCTGAACATAACGATGCTTATACGACTCAAACTCCTGTAAATGTCTCAACATTTATAGCACTTGATGCAATTGATAAACCAGTATGTCCAACTACTATTATTCAGTAGTATGCCCCTTTCAGCCTCATCTATTTGAGGCTGATTTAACAAAAGAACAAAACGACATAAAGGATTCACAATGTCTAAACTTCCAACTATATCAGAGCTTCACCTAAGAGAGGCTCGAAAACTTATTAAGAGAAAAGAGGCTAAAAAAGCCTCTATGTCAACGGTACAGAATCAAGAGCTAGATACAGAGATTAGGACATCTATGTTTGAAGCTATTTTTAACTATGGTAGCTAAATAAATTTTATAGTGAAACCCAATTAAAAACCCACTAAAGCCTCTTTTACTTGGCTTTAGTATTGTTTTATCTCCTTTATATCTTCGACGGATAAACCATAAATATCACTTATCGCTTCATCCGTATCTAAATGATTCATAATTTTATAGTACAACCTCACTGGATTTACACCCTTATGACTATACTTTACAGCCTCTTTTAATCTCCTTCTTAAAGCAACATCCAGTTGCTCATACTTATTTATTAACTTTTTTCTATCGTTATAACTCTCTTTTTTCATCTTATCTCTCTTTTACTATTATTTGTATATACATAATAGTAATTTCTATACATACTCAAAACTATTCTCAATCTTTAAATTTGTCTCTGAACAAAGTAATATGAAAAGAAGCTCGCCTTGCAAGGACTTAAAGTCTCATATACCAACTATCAACGACTTCTACAAGTGGTATATGAGCATGACAGAGTAGCTCTCTGTCTTTTGTAAAGATGTTTGCCAATAATAATGGGGAAACTTTGCTTTTATTTTGCAACATCTAATATAATGGTGTTTTTGGTGGTATTTCTTGAAAAAAGTTCTTTTTTAGATGCACGATAAATACTTGGAATATTCAAGATAACATCAACTTAGTTGTTGGTGTTATCTTCTTGTGCTGATTTTTGAGAGTTGTAAAATTAGTTGCATTTTATAATAAAAGTATCCTTTTAATCGCTTGCTCTTGCTTATACAATTCATATACAGATGTTGTGTAGTGTTGCAACAGCTCTTTTGCCGTGATAATATCAGATTCAAAAGTTTGTTTTTTTTCAACAGCAAGCCATAGTGCAAAATCAACATCGAGTGTTGTTACTTCAATTTTTGAAGTTTGGATAATGTATGTGATGGTGTAACTGGTGTTTGTACTCATATAATCCCTCCTAAGAAGAGATTATCAGATATAGTTGGTACAGTAGTTCTTCTAATTTTTCCCTATTTTTCTTGTTTTAATAAACCTATAAAGCCCAACACTTGTACCAATTCCTAGATAATTTATTATTTTTGGATTACTCAACCCTAAAGAGTGTAGCTCTTTTATTTTTTCAAGATGCTCATCAAACATACTTTTTCCAAGAACACCTTTTTTTCTTCCAAGAACTGTACCATTAGCTTTGACACGAGCTAATCCTAATTTTGTTCTCTCGCTAATAAAAGACCTTTCCAGTTCTGCAACTGCTGACAACATTGTCAGCATCATTGTATTTAGAGGGTTCTCATTTTCTTTATCAATCACTATGTTCTCTTTGATGATGATAAGTTTAATACCTTTATTTTTTATATCTTCAAGGATTTGTAAAGTCTCAATAGTACTTCTACCTATTCTATCAAGTGCATAAACTAAAAGCATATCCCCAGACTCAAGCTCATCTATTGTTGAATCAATTTGTCTAAATTTTCTATTCTTCTTACTGCTAGTAGTAACTTCAACTATGTTGTCAACGGCTAGTGAATTTTTATGAGCATAGTCTAAAATTAGTAGTCGTTGGTTTTCTGTGGTTTGGATGTCTGTACTTACTCTTGTGTATCCTATGATTTTCTGCATTTTTAAGCTCCAGTTCTTTTATAGTTTAATTATAAATAAATGGTACTGCAGTAGATATGAAACTGTAAGGGTTTAGACTTCCAAGGAGAGAGCCAACATCCGTTCCTTTAAAGTTAATGCTTTTCTTAGTCTCATGCTATAATGTCTATTAAATTTAAATGTAATACTAAGGAAATTAAGACAAAATGGCAAAATATCTTACAACTGATTGTATCATCCAATCTTTAAAATATTTAAATAAAGATGAAATGAGCAATGCAAGCATTTTTTTTATTTTTTTAGTTATGAAGAGACTTGGGGTTAATAAAACTACTTTTACATCTCAAGACATTTTAAAAAATGGTATTGAATCCGTTTTCAACCTAGGTTCCATTTATGCACCTAATGAAACCTCTCCTAAAAAAAACAACTTTATATACCCTTTTGCTAATCAGTATTTACAAGGTTCCCCTAGCGAACTAATAATAAAATGGTCTGCAGGTAGATTAAAGAACAATGTTCTTGGTGGTGCAACAACATGGAGAGCTATTGTAAATGAAGATACAAAAACAAAGAAAATTAAATTTTCTTTTCAATATATAGATGAAATAAAAAAACTTTGTATAAAAGAAAAGAAAATTAATATCTTAGCCTTAGCTATATGGAGTGCAAGATTTGATGAATTTAATAGTGAAGTTTACGAAGATACATTTATTAAGTCTTTTAAAGAGTTATATAAAATTAACCCCGAAGAGTATAACAAAATATTTTTCATAGATGCAGATAGATTAGAATTAAACTTTAGTGATAAGATACCTGATTATGAAAAAATTCGAAAATTCATAGATCAAGATTCATCCATGGATGAAGAGTGGTACACCGTTGAAAATATAGAAAAGGAACACCAAATTATGAGTACAGAATCAGCCGGATTACAAATTGGACGAAAGAACATAAAAAAAATAAATAAAGAAAAAATAATAAGTCTTTTTGATATTAGCTATCAAATTATACTTAGTGGACCTCCGGGAACATCAAAATCATTTTTAGCAAAAGAAATTGGTACTTCATTTGATGAAGTATTCCATATACAGTTCCATCCACAAACGAGTTATAACGACTTTATTGGAGGTTATAAAGTAGATGGTACAAATGTTGAGTATATGGAAGGGGTTTTACTTAAAATCATTGCCAGTATTGAACCAGATAAGAAGTACTTACTTATTATTGATGAAATAAACAGAACAAATTTAAGTCAAGTATTTGGAGAAGTGATACAATGTTTAGATAGAGATTATTCAGTTAGTATAACCACTGAAAAAAATAAATCTGTTGATTTTTCTTTGCCAAAAAACTTATTTATAATTGGAACTCAAAACTCTAGTGATAGGACATTAGGAAGTATGGATTTTGCTTTAAAAAGAAGATTCTTAAAAGTTGATATATACCCTGATGCTGACTTATTATTAAACTTATGTTCTACAGAAAATAATATGAATAGTATTTTATCAAATTTATTAAATAAAATTAATACAAACCTTTTTCAAGTTACAAAAAATATTGATTTCCAAATTGGACATGCTTTGTTTTTAGATATAAAAGAAAAAGATAGTAATGGTAAATATATCTGGGATTACTCAAAACTTGAGAAAATATTTAATTATAAAATTCTACCTACTGTAACTGATTTTTGCTATAACGATTTATCATTAGTAACAGAAGTACTTAATAGTTTATCTAATGAGCATATTGATGAAGAATTTATATCTAATATAGAAGAGTATATAAATTCATAAATGAAAAAACATGTAATAGTTGAAAATACTAAAATAAGAATTGACTCTGAAGATATTGAAATAGCAAAAAAACTACTCACAGAGTCAGATGATTTATATTTTTCTATTGAAAAAGACAATATAGTTTTTAAACCATATATTGTTGGTGAATTAAGAATTGGGAATACCTATATATTAATAAACCCTCGTCACGAAGCATATGGACTATCAGATGTATTTGCTATGGCGACATATATTGATACTGGCTCATTGAATTCAACATCACTTGCAAATAACTATGAGTTTGGAGATTATGGAGTAGATGCAATTTATATTGACTTTATTGAAGTTCTTCAAAAACTTGTCAATTATGGACTAACTGGTGAATTTCAAAAAGAGCATCTATTTTCACATAGTGTTTATGGGGAATTAGACTTTCAAAGATATATTAAGCAGAGTATTCCAATGACTGGTGTTCCAAATATATATCAAAATTATGTTTTAAATACACTATCTAACCAATTACTAAAAGCTTCTATTAAAAAAATGCTCCCTGAAGTTAGTAATAACAAAAGAAAAGACTTACTTCATATATACCAATACTATCAAAATATAGATGATATAATAATTTGTGAAGAATCGTTAACTAAAAAAATGTTTGAATATAATGGATCAAATCCTCATTACTCTTTAGCATTAGAATATGCCTATGCAATATTAAAAAAATTAAAAATAAAATATAATAAAGGTTCTATAGAATATTATTCTTTTTTATATAATTCTAATAATTTGTTTGAAAATTACATATTAGCAATATTAAAAAATGAGACTATATTCTCCGCAAATAAATGGAAATCAGTAAAAGAATTTGCATCCATTGAATACAATAATGAAATCTCAGTTAAATCATTTTCTCCAGATATATTAATTGATTATAGTGAATCATTAAATAGTGCTCTTGCCGTTTTTGATGTGAAAAATAAATTTTTTAATCCTGATAGTAAAAAGTTATCAGATAGTGTACATAATGGAGATATTTACCAATTACTATTCTACTTTGCAAGATTGAATACATCATTGGGAGGGTTAATATATCCAGCTAAAAAAAGGTATGAACCAGTACGAATGATATTAAGTGATTACTCCGAAGAAATGTACTTTGTTTCTATTAATATGTCAGATTGCCTAAAAAATCGACATAAAACCTTAGTTGATGATATAATTAGCATAATAAGGTGATTTATGACAAAATACAAATATATTGATTTATTTGCAGGTATTGGTGGGATGCGAATACCTCTAGATAAACGTGGATATGAATGTGTAATGAGTTCAGAAATAGATAAGTTTGCAGTAAGTGTATACGAACATAATTTTAATGAAAAAGTATCCGGAGATATTACGAAAATAGACTCTTGTGATATTCCAGATTTTGATATTCTAACGGCAGGTTTTCCATGTCAACCATTTAGCTTTTCAGGTATGAAGTTAGGTTTTGAGGATAAAGTAAGAGGAACATTATTCTTTCAGATTGCTAGAATACTAAAAGACAAAAGACCAAAAATGTTTTTACTTGAAAATGTAAAAGGATTTAAAACTCATGATAATGGTAAAACACTAGCAACAGTTGAAGATACATTAAAAGGTATGGGATACGATATACATCATACAATATTAAATAGTCATCGTTTTGGTGTTCCTCAAAAAAGAGAACGATGGTTTTGTGTTGGTTTTGATAAAAATATTGATTTCAAGTTTCCTGTAGGTAATGATGAAGCTCCATTATTAAAAGAAATTATAAATGTAAATGAAAATAATCCAAAATTAAATCTTTCAGAATTTGAAATTAATAGAATAAACTTTCATTTTAAATCTAGTGACATTCGGGTTCAACATGATAATTCTCAATACGAACCGCATACAAAAAAAGGTAAACATGGAGTTTACTCATACCTTAAGCCAGATAATGCTTTAAGATTTCACATAGGAGATAAATCAAAAACTCAAATTCAAGAAGCTTACTATGTATCATTAAATAGTGTTGCTCCTACAATAATTGTGGCAAGAGAACCTAAATTATGGGATTTAAAAAGAAAATTATCAGTAGATGAATGCAGAAAACTTCAAGGTTTTCCAGATGATTTTAAATTTAATGTATCTGATTTACAAGCAAAAAAGCAATTAGGTAACTCAGTAGCTGTTCCAGTTGTAGAAGCAATAGTACAAAATATGATTGAAGCATATGAAAGAAATACTGTATCTCAATTGGTATCGATATAACATCAATGTAATATCGAAAATACCATCAAAAACCCAATAGTAACTGCCTATACACTGCCAAAACATATAAAATAAAATTTGCAACATCAGTGAAACTATTGTATACTAAGGCATAGAAAGAAAATAATTAATCTATATCCACTGCCGTATGGTTACCAGGACAGAACACTTACCGCGAAATCTCTTCTATCTCAAACACAAGAGAGTTCCAAGCAAGACGAGCTAAAATCCGTTACAAAAATGGTAAGAAAAATGAGTTT
>Ga0256826_1001664_pt1 | contig 13757 bp, 8 predicted proteins | sample CV79metaG_FD_185975 | JGI IMG/M metagenome (GOLD analysis project Ga0256826, IMG submission 185975) | Hydrothermal vent microbial communities from East Pacific Rise, Pacific Ocean - CV79 | ecosystem: Environmental > Aquatic > Marine > Hydrothermal vents | place: Pacific Ocean: East Pacific Rise...
CAGCTTTTACAACTATAGGAGCAGTTAAAGTATCTGTAAACTTATATAAATCTTCTATAGAATCAGACTCTATATATGCAGCTGTAGGAATATTATACTTTGCTAAAAAGTTTTTCATATAAACTTTTGAGCCTTCAAGTTGAGCTGCTTCTTTACTTGGCCCAAAAATCACAAGACCCTCAGCTTTAAAAATATCGACTACACCATCTACAAGTGGAGCTTCTGGCCCTACTATTGTTAGTGCTATTTCATTCTCTTTTGCAAATGTTGCAAGTTCATTATAATCTTTAATATTTAAGTTAGTACCTAATGTGTTTGTTGCACCATTTCCTGGTTGAAAAAAAAGTTCATGCTCCTCTTCTTCATTTTTTATTGCTCTTGCAATAGAGTACTCACGACCACCACTACCTAAAATTAAAATTTTCATTACTATCTCCATAAATGTTTAAAATACTTAAATAAAAAAAGATTTTTTTCTTGATTAAATACTCAAAAATAGATAACCCAAGTAGCCGTTTCGCAATTGGCTTGGTTCTAAAAGCCTAATTTAGGAGAAGAGAGAACTCTATAACGGCGGCAGATTCTCGGCAGAGTTAACATACCTCAGACGAAAATACCGACTCACTAAAGCTCTACTAATTCTCGATTTGAAAATGTAGAACCCTCATTGGTGCGATTAATCGAACTACTCAGACTATCTATAAATTTATTATACAAAATTCTTACTTGATTTTCTTTTATAGAGTCTGTGCAATCTCCATACATGACTCAATATTGCTCTCTGGTGAAACGATACACTCTATATTTTTTGGTATCTGTTTTGCTGTTGTTTTGCCTATCACTACTATTTTTTGCATTAAGTGAAATTTTTGCTGCTTTAAAAAACATTTTACGCTTGATGGTGATGTGAAAATCAACACAGATTCCTCTTTTAAATTTATTTCAGATAGAGAATCTGAACAAGTAGATTTATAAATAATTTCTTCATCTATATTGTATCCATCCGCTCTACACAATTCTGCAAAATTTGATGCAACAACTTCTGCTCTCAAATAGAGCCACTTTGTCTCTTTAGCATATTTTTGAATTTGATGTGTTAACTTCTCACCATAGCCACTTCCAACTTCTAACACTTCTCCATTAATCGCTTTATAACTCTTTGCACTCTGCTTAGAAATACAGAGTGCTGGTTTTAAATTTTTTGTATTTATTTCATAAAAGTTAAGTATTTTTGCAATCTGCTTTGAGGTGATTATAAAATAGTCATACTCTGAAAAATCTACTTTAGGTTTAAAAAATTCTATTGATAAAGGATTAATGTTAATGGCGTTTGAATGAGAAGAGATAGAAAAAAGATAGATTGTTTTTGACATGGGGTTAAGCTTTCGCTTACTCCCACTCAATAGTTGCAGGTGGTTTAGAAGAGATGTCATAAACAACTCTGTTAATTCCATTAACTTCGTTAATAATTCTTCTTGAAATTCGCTCAAGTAAGTCATGTGGTAGATGAGCAAATGTTGCTGTCATACCATCAACTGCTTCAACAACTCTCACACAAACAGTGTTGTCATAAGTACGGTTATCACCCATAACTCCAACTGATTTTACATTTAAAAGAACTGCAAATGCTTGCCAAGTTTTAGCATAGTATCCACCCGCTTTAAGTTCATCAAGTAAAATAACATCAGCTTCACGAAGTATAGTTAAGTCAGGTACATTAACATCACCCATAATTCGTATAGCAAGACCAGGCCCAGGGAATGGATGACGGTTAATCATACCCTCTGGAAGTCCTAACTCTAAACCAATTTTACGAACTTCATCTTTGAAAAGTTCACGTAAAGGCTCAATTAACTCAAAATCCATCCAATCAGGAAGACCACCAACATTATGATGAGACTTAATTACTTCAGATGGTCCATTTACAGAGATAGACTCAATAACATCAGGATAGAGTGTCCCTTGTGCTAAGAACTTAATTCCATCATGTTTTTTAGCCTCTTTTTCAAACTCTTCTATAAAAGTATGACCAATAATTTTACGTTTTTGCTCAGGATCAGAGATACCTTCAAGTTTTCCTAAAAAGTTATCTACTGCATCTACTGTAATAAGTGGCGTTTTAAGATTGATTTTGAAAACTTCTTCAACTTGTTCACGTTCACCTTTTCTAAGCAGTCCATTATCTACAAATACTGGAATAAGTTGATCGCCTATCGCTTCATAAAGCATAGCAGCAACAACAGAGCTATCAACTCCACCACTAAGACCACAAAGAACTTTACCATCACCAACTTTTTCACGGATTGATTCTATTTGCTGTTTTAAGAAATGCTCCATTTTCCATTTTTCAGTAACGCCACAAATATTTTTTGCGAAGTTACGAAGCATTAAATAACCCTCTTCTGAGTGTTGTACTTCTGGGTGAAACTGCATTGCATAAACACGTTTTTCTTCATTAGCAATAGCTGCATAAGGAGAGTTTGCAGATGTAGCGATAGGTGAAAAACCTTCAGGAAGTACATCTACTTTATCAGAGTGGGACATCCAAACAATACGCTCATCATCACAGTCAGCTAAAAGTGGAGACTTAGTCTCTAATTTAAGTTCAGCTTTACCATATTCATGGTGATCTGAACGAATTACACTTCCACCAAAATCTACAGCAATTCTTTGCATACCATAACAGATACCAAGTACTGGAATACCCATAGCATAAACACCTTGGTCAACTTCATAAGCATCTTCATTATATACAGAAGATGGACCACCACTAAGAATAACTCCCTTAGGATTTTTAGCTTTAATCTCTTCTACTGATGTATGATAAGGTAAAATTTCACAGTAAATTTTATCTTCACGAAGACGACGAGCTATAAGTTGAGTGTATTGAGAACCGAAATCTAAAACGATGATACTAACATTTGTCATTGTTTGAACCTTTGAAAATAGGATAATAATTGTGTAAGGATACTGTAAATTATATTAATATTTGATTTGAAAAGAGAGATTAAAATATCTGTTTTCACATTAATGTGAAAACAGACTAAAGAAAATGTAAAATTAAATTATCCGCCTATGCCAAGTACAGTAAATTGTAAATACCAAACGCCAACAGAAACAAAATAACCTATTAAAATAGTCCATGCTAATTTCATGTGTGAACCAAATGTATAAACACCATGAAGTTTACCCATAACTCCAACACCAGCAGCGGAACCAAAAGAGATTAAACTACCACCAACACCTGCCGTTAATGTAACAAGCATCCATTGTCCAACTGAAATATCTGGACTTGCTTTTAAAACAGCTGACATAACTGGTACATTATCTACAATCGCTGAAAGAAAACCAACACCGATATTTACATACATAGGGTCAAACATATCATAAAGTTTAACCGCATGACTTAGAAAACCAGCGAAGTGAAGAGCTCCTACAGCTGCTAATATACCAAAGAAAAAGAGAAGTGTATCGTTTTCAATTTTTGCAACTGACTTATATATTTCAATATCGTGGTCATGGTATTTTTTAAGTGTATATGCATAAAGCTGTAATAGAGAAAGGCCAAACAGCATTCCCCACATTGGAGGTAAATGCATAAGTTGTTTTCCAAGAACAGCAGATGCAATAGTAAATACACCTAAGAAAATAATTACCTTACCACCTTTATGAATTGTAACTTTTTCAGCACCTTCAATCTTTTTAGGATGACCTTCTGGAACAAAACGTGAAAGTAAAAATGCTGTAACACCCCAGCCAATAATAGAAGCAGGAAATAAATATAAGAAATCAACAAATGCACCTTTTCCAGCTGACCATGCCATAAGTGTTGTAATATCACCAAACGGAGACCAAGCACCACCGGCGTTTGCAGCTACAACTACATTTATAGCTGAAGGTACAAGAAAAGCTTTGTTGTCTTTTTCTATAGTTAAAAGAACAGTTGAAAGAATTAGAGCAGTTGTTAAGTTATCCGCAACTGGAGAGATAAAGAATGCTAAAAGACCTGTAACCCAAAAAAGCTTCTTGTAGTCATACCCAGCTCCTAATAGTTTCTCTTTAAGTGCATCAAAAACATTTCTCTCAATTAAAGCTTCAATAAATGTCATAGCAACAAATAAGAAAAAGAAAATCTCTGCTATTTCTAAAATTAGATGTGCTATTTCATTATCAAAAGCACTAAAATCTAAACCATTAATAGCATAATAAGCCCCAAGTAACATAAACATAAAAGTACCTGTAAAAAGAGCAGGCTTTGCCTTATTTATGTGGTATTTTTCCTCAGCTGCAATAAAATAGTAGCCAACTACGAATATTGCTAATAAAAACCAACCAAATGGTGTTGTTGCTAAATCAACCGCGTGCCCCTCTACATGAGCTGCTGTTGTTGCAAAAGCAGCTATACTTGTTAACCCAAGTAACGATAGAATTTTTAACATTCTTTCTCCTTAATTATTGTGTGTACTCCAACTGATTCATCTCTTGCTAACGATGCAAGAACGATCTCTTTTGCTGTAAGTAAACGGAATTTTAGTAGTTTACCTATATTTTCTTTTAAAAGAGCATTAATTTCTTTTAATGCTCTATTTAAACCCGATTTACTTCTAACTATAGAAACATTTTCCCACATTATTTTACGAAGTAAATTCTTTTTCTCTTTATCATCTTTATAGCTCATAACTTCATCTACAAGAGTAAATTCTTTAAACTCTTTTTCAACATTAGCATTTTGAGTTATATCTTCAACAGCTTTTTTAGCAAAAACTAAACCTTCAAGTAGTGAATTTGAAGCTAATCGGTTTGCACCATGGACACGAGTTGAAGCAACTTCACCAATAGCATAAAGATGTTTTACTTTAGGCACACGACCATTAAGGTCACTTTTTATTCCACCTATAGCATAATGAAATGCCGGAGATATAGGCACTCTTTGGTTTGGTACATCAAAACCAAGAGAGTGTAAATTTTGATAAATATTTGGAAATCTTTGTGTAAAGTAGTGATAATCAAAATTTTTAAAAGAGAGATATACAGTTGTTCCTCTCTTTTTCGAGTAGTCGTAAATTGATTTACTCACAATATCTCTAGATGCCAACTCTCCCCGTTTATCATAATCAAAAAGGAAACGCCGTCCCTCTTCATCTTCTATATGAGCACCCTCTCCTCTTAATGCTTCTGTTAACAACATTTTTTGAGCATTATTAGAGTTAACAAATACAGTTGGGTGAAACTGTGTCATCTCCATATTTTCTAATTCAATCCCTTTAAGAGCACATAAGCCTTGAATATCCGCACTTATACAAGGTGCATTAGTATGGTATTCAAACAGAGAGCCAACTCCCCCACTTGCTATTATTATATCTTTTGCATAAATATTTCTACTCTCTCTATGATCTAAAACTGTTACACCATAACAGACACCATCTGAGATTAAAAGGTCAACGACTCTGGCGTTTGCAAGTAATAAATGAGGATTTTTTTTAAGTAAAAAATGGTGCATATACCGACCAGTCGCATCTCCACCTGCATGAAGAATCCTTTCACATGAATGAGCAGCTTCCTTAGTATAAAGTAAGTTTCCCTCTTTGTCCTTGTCAAATTCAAAGCCACTATCAATTAAGTCATCAATTACTTCTCTAGAGTATTTACTTAAAGTTTCAACTGCTTCTAGGCTACACAGACCAGCACCAGCATCTAAAGTATCTTTAATGTGAACAGGAATATCACTCTCATTACGAGCTAAAGCCACTCCACCTTGTGCATAGAAGCTATTACATTTAAAGGTTTCTCGCTTATTGATAATAAGTACTTTTTTACTTTTTTCAATTTTACTAGCAGCATAAAGACCAGCAATACCTGCTCCTATAATTATTACATCATATTTCATCTGTTGTTTTATTGCTCTCATTATTATCTGTTTGATTATTTAAAATAAATTTCACATTTTCATCATTATAAGATGAATTTTCTTCATATATAGGCATACCTTTATGCCCACAGCCACTTAGACTAAACAGAAACATTGCTATAATTAGCATATTAAAAATAGTAGTCAAATTATATTTTTGCTTCAAAATAAGCCTCGATTTTAAATTATATTTATTTGACCTTGATAATAGTACACATAGCATTAAAAACGCTTTAAATTTCTATATGTAAAAGGCTCTAAAATGACACTTCAAGAGACTCTGCAACAACTTCCAAATTCTCCTGGCGTTTATCAATACTTTGACAAAGATTCTCAACTTCTTTATATCGGTAAAGCGAAGAACCTCTCTAATAGAGTAAAAAGCTATTTTAACTTCACCCCTATACTTCGTCCAAACTCAAACCTCTCTGTTAGAATTACAAAAATGATAACACAGACTACTTCACTAAATTATATTGTTGTAAACTCTGAACATGATGCCCTAATATTAGAAAATTCACTTATTAAACAGCTCAATCCAAAATACAATATTTTACTTCGTGATGATAAGACATACCCTTATTTATATATTGACAACTCACAAAAATATCCAAGGTTTGATATTACAAGGAAAATTATAAAGAGCAAAGATATAACTTATTTTGGCCCTTACTCTATAGGTGCTAGAGATATTTTAGATTCAATTTATGAAATTTGTAAACTTGTTCAAAAAAAAGCCTGTTTAAAATCACATAAATTATGTCTCTACTACCAAATGCAAAGATGCCTAGGTCCTTGTGAACTGCCAATAAAAAAAGAGGATTATGATAAAGAGCTAGATTTAGCTAAAAATTTAATTCTTCATAAAAACACTCTTCTTGATGCTCTTACAAAAAAAATGAGTTACTATGCAGAGGAGATGCGTTTTGAAGAAGCTGGAGAACTAAGAGATAGAATAGAAAGAATTACAAAATCTGAAATCAAGAGTGAAATTGACTTCGCTACTGAAGAGAATTATGATATTTTTGTTCTTCAAAATAGTCAGAGCAGAGCTGTAGTAGTAAGAATTTTTATGCGTAATGGAAAAATAATTTCATCTACACATAATTTTATTCAATTAAATAATGGCTATGATAAAGATGAACTCTATCAAAGAGTTCTCTTAGAGTTTTATGCAAATGGTAAACCACCTATTATCGCTCCTATTTTAATCATGAAAAAGTTTAATTCTATAGAAATTATAGAAGAACGTCTCAGTCAAATATTTGAAAAAAAAGCAGAAATATTAATACCTCAAAAAGGGAAGAAAAAGCAGTTAATAGAATTAGCTATTCTCAATGCTAAAGAGCTTTTAAAACATGATTGTTCAGAAGATTTAAGTAAATTATTTATAGATATGAAAGAGTTACTTAGCCTTAAAAGAATTCCTATAAGAGTTGAAGTTTTTGATAATTCACATATATCTGGAGTAGCTACAGTTGGAGCAATGATTGTTTATGACAACTCTAAATTTGACAAAAAAAGTTATAGAACATACCATTTAAAAGCACGTGATGAGTATGGACAGATGAGAGAGACTTTAAGCAGAAGAGTAGAGAGTTTTAGTAAAAATTCACCTCCTGACCTATGGATTATTGATGGAGGGACAACTCTTCTTAAACTTGCAGTTGAAATTTTAGATTCACATGGTGTTTACATTGATGTTATTGCCATTTCAAAAGAAAAAATTGATGCAAAATCACATAGAGCCAAAGGAAAAGCAAAAGATATTCTCCATACAAAAGATAAAAGTTTTAAACTTTCGAGTAGTGATAAACGCTTACAATGGACACAAAACCTAAGAGATGAAGCACATAGAAGTGCCATAACTTTTCATAAAAAAACAAAACTAAAACTCGATAAAGAATCAAAGCTTCTTAACCTCAAAGGTATTTCTCCAGCAAAGGTTAAAAAATTATTAAACCATTTTGGAACCTTTGAAGCCTTGAAAAATTTGACTTCTGATGAAATAAGTTCTATTTTAAATACAAAAGATGCAGAAATCATAAAAAACATTTATAAATAAGTTTTTTTTTCATTGCTTTATGATATATTTGTAGCAATTATAGTTATGCAAGCAAAAAGAAGGTTTTTAGATGGAAAAAATAACACCTATAAATGAAGAATATATTTATAAAGGCAATGTCATGATTAGTCAAACTGATCTAGATGGCGTAATAAACTATGCAAACAGAATGTTTTGTAAAGTATCTGGATATAGAGCAAGTGAACTTATCTCTCACAATCACAATATGCTAAAACACCCTGAAATGCCAAATGCTGTTTTTATTAAAATGTGGGATACACTTAAAGGTGGTCAAACATGGAATGGTCTTCTAAAAAATTTACGTAAAGATGGTAAATACTACTGGGTAGATACAGAAATTCTCCCCGTAAAAGACATAAATAATAATATGATAGGTTATATATCTGTCAGAAAACCAGCTTCGAGAAAAGGCATTCAAGAGAATAAAACTATATATCAAAAGATGCTAGAAGCTCAAAAATAAAGGATTAAATTATGCTAATTTATAATTCCAACAAAGAGTTTTTAGGTCTAGATGAACACGATTTAGTATCTTTAGGTTATACAAATCTTACACAATTAAGACAAGAATCAGCAGATTTTGCAGACTTATTTGTAAAAACTCCAGGCTATATTCATAACTTTAAACATGTTCACTGGATAGACTTTATTATTTGTGCAGACTCAATGGAAACTCCCAAGGTAATCATTCGAGCAAATGAGAAAAATTTTAAATGTAACATCAATGTAACTATTGCTTATATGACTGATAACCCTACTTCAAAAGCCTTTTTAATTAACTTTCAAAACCTAAGAGAATTAACAAAACAAGAGAGTGCGAGTATAGCTAGTGATATAGCTGAAAAACCAACACCTCAAGCTGCTATAAATGACTCTACACCATTTATGGCTCAGTCAATTATAGAAGAGACTTCAAAAAGCATACCAACTAATAGTGCTATAGATGAAATAGAAGATTATTTTGAAGATACAACAGCAGAAAACGACACGCAGAATGAACCTATTACAAATATGCAAAATGTTGTTCAAGACCCTTATGATGTAGGTGCTATTGACATGCCTCTTGATGTTTATGAACCTTTAGATGTTGAACTTGAAGAGAGTGTTGAAGAAGAATTTATAGAAGAAAATGTACCTCTTAGAGAGGAAGTTTCTGAAGCTATAGTACCTGTTCAAACTCCAATTATAAAAGAAGAGACTAACGAAGACACATATCAAAGTGATTACGTTTTTGACCCTCAAGTAGCATCTGATGAACTTGGTCTTCCTATTGACTTAATTGAAGAGTTTATTGAGGACTTTATTGCTCAAGCTAAAGAGTTTAAAGACGAACTTTACGAATCACTTACACAAAATGATATAAATAATGTAAAAATACTCTCTCATAAACTAAAAGGTGTTGCAGCAAACTTACGTGTTGAAGATGCTCACGATGTTTTAAATACAATTAATACCTCTTCTGACACGAATGAAATCAGAGTAAATTTAAGCTATTTATATCAAATAATTTCTAAACTTTCAGGTGAAGAGATAACAATTCCATCAGAAAACCAAGAAGAGATAGTTGAAGAGGAAGAAGAGTTTGTTATTGACTTTAAAGATGTTAAAGAACCTGATGAGCAACTACCACCAATAGAGCCAATACCTCAAGCTATTGTAGAAATTAAAGAAGAAAGCAGTCCTAAAATAGAATTAGAAATAAATGAACTTGACCTACTTGAAGAGACACCAAAAGAAGAAAGTGTTCCTGAAATTAAACTAGAAATAGATGAACTTGAGCTACTTGAAGAGACACCAAAAGAAGAAAGTGTTCCTGAAATTAAACTAGAAATAGATGAACTTGACCTACTTGAAGACACACCAAAAGAAGAGAGTCTTTCTGAAATTAAACTAGAAATAGATGAACTTGACCTACTTAAAGACACACCAAAAGAAGAGAGTGTTTCTGAAATTAAACTAGAAATAGATGAACTTGACCTACTTAAAGACACACCAAAAGAAGAGAATGTTTCTGAAATTAAACTAGAGATAGATGAACTTGAGCTACTTGAAGATACACCAAAAGAAGAAAGTGTTCCTGAAATTAAACTAGAAATAGATGAACCTGAACTTTCAATAACTAAAGAGCTAGAACCAACTCTTGAAATTGAGTTAAATGAACCTGAAATCTCAATAGATTTGCCACTCAAAGAAGATGCCTTTAGTGTAAATGAAATTATCGAAAATACACCAGAAGTTCATTATGATAAGCAGAGAGTTGCTAGTGAAATTGGTATAGACTTTGAAAGCTTTTGTGAACTCTTTGAAGACTATTTGAATGATACAAATGAAATATCTCAAGAGATAGAGAGTGCAATATCAACTCATGATGAAAAATCTTGGAAACAAGGAGCTCATAAATTAAAAAGTATGAGTGAAAATATGAGAGTTACTGAGTTTGATGATGCACTAGAGACACTTTTAGCTACTACAGAAATAGAAGCTGCAAAAAAAGCTTTACTACATATTAATATGGTTCTTACAAATAAAGATTTTATAGGCGAAAAAACAAAAATTGAACCAGAAGAGATTGAAATAGTAAAATCAGAAACTATACTACCAAAGGAAAATGAGAGTAAAACAGAAGAAATCACCTATAATAAACAGTCAGTTGCTAATGAAATTGGTATAGATATTGAAAGTTTTAATGAACTATTTGAAGATTATCTTAATGACAGTATTGATTTATGTTCTACCGTTCATGAGGCAATTTCAGCAAATAATTCTGAAGAATGGAAACTTGCAGCAGTAAGATTAAAAGGAATGAGTGAAAACATGAGAGTTCAAGATTTTACACAAGAAATTGAATTATTAATAGAGACAACAGAACAAGATGTAGCAAATAGTGCTATAAACCAGATAACTAGCGTTATCTCTAAAATTTCAAACATAGAGGTTTAAAAATGCAACTAGGACTCAAAAATAGACTAAGACTAATCAGTCTTTTACCAATCTTTATTCTATTTACAATTACTACTTACTTCGTATATAACTCATATACGGATTATAAAATTGCTCAAGTATTACAGGAAAAACTATCAGAAAATAGACTTCTTAATGAACTTGTTGGAAATATATCACGTGAACGTGGTATGACTGTTATGTACCTTGGAAGTTCATCTCCAAATACATTAAGATCACTTATAAAACAGAGAAAAATTGTTGATGAAAAGAGTGCCGAGTATATAAATCACTCTACTAGTAATCAAGCTCTTCATGACCACTCTAATGGTGAAGATAAATGTGTTACTTGTAACAATGTTAAAGAAATGACAAAATCTGTTAACAAAATAAAGAGCATCCGCTCTCTTGTTGATGGACACCAAACAAACTTTAAAGATGTTTATGAAAGAGTTTATGGTGGTGCACAGAGTGAAGGTATTAAAAAACTAGAAGAGATTACGAGTAATCAAAATGATGCACAGATTAATGAACTTTCATCTGCTTATATCTCTATAGTGAGAGCAAAAGAGTTTACAGCAGCAGAGAGAGATTTTATTTCATTTGCTATAGCACGTTCAACAGAACTTGAAGATGAAGAGTTTAATACATGGCTTTCACTTATTGCTAAAGCCGATACACTAAGCTACGATACACTTAAAGATAAAATTTTAGTTAACAAAATATCGGAACTATTTCAGAATGAAGATACTATGGAACTTCTTGATGATATTAACTCTGAGAGAACTTCAATTATTTCATCTGCACAGAGTGGTGAGTATGAGACTAGTCCTGGTATCTGGTTTACAATGCTTTCAGAAAAAACGAACATTCTTTCTGATGCGGAAGACCTTATTCTTAGTTCTATGGATAATAGAGCAGCTGAAGTACAAAGTGATGCTCTAAATATTCTTGCTATTACACTTCTCACATGGATAGTAAATATTATTCTTGCAATTTTAGGTTATTTACTTTCAAATGAGATTGCTGTAAATATTAAAAATCTTGAGCATGTACTAACAAGAGTTGCAGAAGATACTGATGATTCTGATATTAGTATTAACCTTCATACATCAGAAGGGACTGCTGAAGCGTATAACTTACTTGAAAAGATTATTGCTCAAACAAGACTTGATAAAACATCTGCACAAGAGGCAAGTGAAGCGAAGTCTATGTTCCTTGCAAATATGTCTCATGAAATTCGTACTCCTCTAAATGGTATTGTTGGATTTACAGAACTTCTTAAAGATACAGGTCTTGAAGAGGAGCAAGGAGAGTTTGTAGATATTATTGAAAAATCGTCTGAAAACCTTCTAGAAATTATTAATAATATTCTTGACCTCTCTAAAATTGAAAGTAATAAACTCGAAATTGAAGACATTGTATTTAACCCAATAGTTGAATTTGAAAGTGCTGTTGATGTTTATGCAGTTCGTGCTAGTGAAAAACATATTGACCTTGGTTGTTTCATTGACCCTGAGTTAGAACAACCTATAAAAGGTGACCCAACAAAAATTAAAGAAGTTGTAATTAACTTACTCTCTAATGCTGTTAAATTTACAAGTAGTGCAGGAGCAATTAATGTAGATATTAGAAAAGTTCCATCTGATATTCAAGGCATTACAAGAGTTAAATTTCAAGTTCAAGATAGTGGTATTGGTGTTACTAATGAACAAAAAACAAAAATATTTGAAGCATTTTCTCAAGCCGATACATCAATTACACGTAAATATGGTGGTACGGGTCTAGGTCTTACTATTTCTAGTAGATTTATTGAGCTTATGGGTGGACAACTTGACCTTGATAGTGAACCAGGAGAAGGTACTACATTCTTCTTTACATTAGATTTTGAAGAAGTTGAAACACTTAATGATAGTTCAAAAGGGAATTACTCAAGTATTAATGCTCTTGTATTACAGTCATCACATAAGTTAAAAAGACAAGAAAAGTATCTTATTGAATATCTTAACTACTATGGTGTAAGCTTTACTACATTTAAAGATATGGATGAACTAGAAACACTTCAAAGACAAGTCAATTATGATTTAGTTTTCGTAGACTTTGATTATGTTGCTGAGACTGAACTTATTGGCTATAGTGAGCTTCCACAAGAGTTAATTCTACTTACTAAATCATACTATATGAAAAAAATAGACTCTCTTCATATAAACATCACTAAAACGCTCTATGAGCCATTAAATACTTCTAAAGTAAAATTAGTTTTAGAAAACTACCAAACTGAAAGTTTTAGCACTGACAAAGTGAAAAAACCAGCAAGAAAGAAATTTAAAGCAGGTACATCAAAATTTAAAGCGAATGTTTTAGTAGCAGAAGACAACATCATTAATCAGAAACTTATAAAAAGAACTCTTGAAGATTTAGGTTTAACTATTACTGTTGCATCTAATGGACTTGAAGCATTCCAAAAACGAAAAGACAATAAATTTGATTTAATTTTTATGGATATTCAGATGCCATTCCTTGATGGTGTTGAAGCGACTAAAGAAATTTTAGAGTATGAAGATGACTACAGACAAGCTCATGTTCCTATAATAGCACTTACGGCAAATGCTCTAAAAGGCGATAGAGAACGATTTTTACAAGCGGGACTTGATGAGTACACTACAAAACCTTTAGTACGTGCAGAAATAATTTCTTTACTAAATCTCTTTTTATCTCACCATATTATAGATGAAACGGAGAGTGCTCCTGCACCGGTTGTTGAAACGCCAGCACCAGTTGTTGCTGCTCCTACTCCGGTTGTTGAAACGCCAGCACCAGTTG
>Ga0256826_1001665_pt1 | contig 13755 bp, 12 predicted proteins | sample CV79metaG_FD_185975 | JGI IMG/M metagenome (GOLD analysis project Ga0256826, IMG submission 185975) | Hydrothermal vent microbial communities from East Pacific Rise, Pacific Ocean - CV79 | ecosystem: Environmental > Aquatic > Marine > Hydrothermal vents | place: Pacific Ocean: East Pacific Rise...
CTGAAAAGTGATCGCATCCATCCTAATGCAATGGGTTACAAGGTTATGGCTGAAGCATTCAAAGAACTTCTACATGAAAATGGACTTATTTAGTTAAAGTAGAGCCTTATAATGTGTAAGTTATCACCTAATCCCGATTGGAATAAACCGCTAGCAATAAGTGTACGACCTACAGTTAAAATAACAGTACTATGTTAGATATGTTATTAATGTCGAAATAGCTGTCTATTTCGGAGTTTAAATAGATATTAGCGTCTAACCGCTAATTAGCCCAGATGCCAGAGTGTTTTTAGTCTGATGTATTGATAGTGCCGAAGGGTACAGCTCTTCTTCTTTTTCGTTAGGTTTACTTCTTGAGCTAGCAAGAAGAAAAAGTAACATCCTAGTGATTTGAAGTAATTAAAAAGGTCCTTATGCTAAATAAAAAGCACTAGAGTTTATGCAGTTTACCCGAGAGTTTTCTTTTTAGTTATTTAAATATTAACTGTAGAGATCCCACCATTATTGCTTTCGCTATAATTGCACTAAGAAAAGACAAAGTATTGTCAACCAATAATGGAAAAACTATGAATTATGATGTAATCGTCGTTGGTGGTGGTCATGCTGGAATTGAAGCATGTCTAGCTTCAGCACGTATGGGACAAAAAACCCTCTTAGTATCGATGTTAGCCGAAAATGTTGGCGCAACAAGTTGTAATCCCGCAGTGGGTGGTCTAGCAAAAGGACATTTGGTTCGTGAGCTTGACGCATTGGGCGGTGAGATGGGTCTGATCACTGATGCTGCAGGTATACAGTTTCGTATTTTGAACAACACTAAAGGGCCAGCTGTTCGTGGTACTCGTGCTCAGATCGATATGGATAAGTACCGCGTTATTGCACGTAACATTGTTTTGAACACTGAGAACCTTGAACTAGTTCAAGAGACGGTGGATGACCTGATCATGGAGGGCGATACCGTTATAGGTGTTCGTACAGATCTTCTAAATGAGTATATGGCTAAAAAGGTCATTTTAACAACCGGTACCTTTTTACGTGGTGTCGTTCATATTGGAGAGATCCAAAAAGAGGCAGGCCGTTTTGGTGAGTTTGCTGCGAACAACTTGACCGCTTCTTTGACAAAGGCAGGTCTTAATGTAGGTCGTCTTAAAACAGGAACGTGTCCACGTATAGACAGTTCTACAATTGACTTCTCTGTGATGGAAGAGCAACCAGGTGATGACATTCCCACACCATTTAGTTTTCGTACAGACCGTGAGGCATTTAAAAAGGACAAAGAACAACTTCCATGTTTCATCACTTACACCAATACACTGACGCATGAGATCATCGAGCAGAATTTTTACCGTGCACCACTTTTTACTGGACAGATAGAGGGTGTTGGACCACGTTACTGCCCAAGCATCGAAGACAAGATCAATCGCTTCCGAGATAAAGATCGTCATCACCTCTTTATCGAGCCACAGACCATGGACAACACTGAGTGCTATATAAATGGTATGAGTACCTCTCTACCACCCGATGTGCAACAAGAGATGATCCACTCGATCGTGGGGATGGAAAACGCTAAGATCGTTCGTTATGGTTACGCCATAGAGTACGACTATGTTGATCCAACTGAGTTGACGCACTCCCTTGAGACAAAGAAGGTCAAAAACCTCTACCTTGCAGGCCAGATTAATGGAACAACGGGTTATGAAGAGGCAGCCGCACAAGGTCTGATGGCAGGTATTAATGCTGCGCTTTCACTTCAAGAGAAGGCACCGTTAGTCTTAGGTCGTGATGAAGCTTATATTGGTGTACTCATTGATGACTTAGTAACAAAAGGAACAAAAGAGCCGTACCGTATGTTTACCTCTCGTGCAGAGTATAGACTGCTTCTACGTGAAGAGTCAGCAGACATGCGCCTAAGTCAGTATGGTCATACCTGTGGTCTTCTTAATGATGCAGAGTTTCAAGCAGTAGAAGAGAAGATTTCCCTTATCAAAGAGGGAACGGATATCATCGCAGCAACAGACTACACACCTAACAAAGAATTTATCGCTTTTTTAGAGAGTATCGGTGAAGAACGCATCAGTGACAAGATCAATGCGCAGCAGGTTATTGCTAGAAAGAGTTTTACGCTTGATAAGCTTGTAAAACTATTGCCTAAGATGGAGAAGTTCTCAGAGTATATCCAAGAACAGATCTTAGTTGAAGCCAAGTATGCGCGTTATGTTGAGAAGCAGCAAGAAGACATCGAGAAGATGAAGAAGAACATCAATATCAAAATCCCTAAAGATTTTGACTTTGCAGCAGTCCGTGGCTTCTCTAACGAGGTTATTGCTAAAATGCAGACTTTCCAACCACCAACACTACAAGCTGCTTCTCAGATCTCAGGTATTACACCAGCAGCGATTGAGATATTGCATATTTATATCAAGATGGCTGAAAAGAAGAGATAATCTATAAAAATAGGTAAAGGATGTGAATTACATATGAAAGCCTTAGGCCTATTACTGCTTCTATTCTTGGTAAGTGCATTTGGAGATCAAAAATGTCTCCTCTGTAGGCTGTCAGCACCAACTTATCAAAATTGTTTATGGTAAGCCTTCTCCAAAACTCATGCAGTTAGCAACCGAAAATAAAGTTTATCTAGGTGGTTGTATGCGGTCTGAAAAATCTCCAAAATATTATTGTACAAAGTGTAAAAAGAGATTGAAGTAACTATTGTAAGTTATATCTCTATATTGCTCTTCTCGCATCTCCTTAGTCAAGAATTTTCTTAATTGGGCTACAATAGTTCTATATAAATTAAAGGATTAACAATGCGACAGTATGAAAGTTATCGATGTGAGAAGTGTGGAAATGTTGTTGAGGTACAAAACGTAGGTGGTGGTGAGCTACACTGCTGTGCTCAAGCGATGCTTAATACTACTGTTGACTTAACATTGGTCAACCTCTTAAAAGCCTTTGCTGGAGAGTCACAAGCACGTAATCGTTATGAGTACTATGCTAAAGTAGCGCAAAAAGAGGGCTATCGTGATATCGCTGCTCACTTTCAACGTGCGGCTAACAATGAAAAAGAGCATGCAAAACTTGAGCTAGCACTTCATAACCGTATGAAAAACAGTTCAGAAGCCTCATGGGGTGATACTATGGCTAATCTTAAAGATGCTATCGCTGGTGAGTCTTATGAGAACATCACAATGTATCCTGATTTTGCTGCTATCGCTAAAGAAGAGGGCCACTCTGAAGCAGCGAGACTCTTTAAAAACATTGGTCAAGTCGAAGTGGAACATGAAAAGATGTATCAAGAACTACTCGATCGTCTGAGTGAAGGTCACGAGTTTGCAAGTGAAGATGAAGAGGTCTGGATCTGCGAAGTGTGTGGTCATGTACATTATGGAAAACGTGCACCTAAAAAATGCCCTGTCTGTGGACATCCTGAAGCTTACTTCTCACGTAAGGTTGAGACAAAGTAAGCTTGTTCTATTGCTATAGTAGTTGAAAAGAAAATAGAAAAAGATCTTAGTCTGTAAATAGACTGATATGGAACTAGCCTACTCATAGGGTTAAACTATAGAGTGTATAATTTCTACGATTTGACAATCAATCACTATAAAGCGAGATAAGATGAGACTTTTTTATTATGTACATACGGGCCACCGTATAGGACTTGACCGTTTCCGTCGTGCAGCTACAATTATTCGTGCCTTGGGTGATGTAGACATTACTCTTTTGACTTCTGACTTTCGTATTGCACACGAGTGTAAAGACTTTGGTGTGAAACGCTCGGTTGGCATCGATGTTGTACGTAATATCCCTCAAATTGCGCACTATGGTGATAAAATCATCTTTGACTCGGATGAAATGAACCCGACGATGCATCAAGATATGGTGAAATTCTTTTCAACTTTTATCCGCGTTACAGATGATCCTAACGCTACACAACTTGAGGGAGAGCTCTTAATCTCTCCGTATTTAGAAGGTGAAGGCATCTGTAAAGGTGTTGCTGTTGACGATGCTTATTTTGTGCAAAAGCCTAAAACGATAGCGAAGACCTTCTTCTTTGGTGATGATGACTATGAAGAGGACCTACTTGCTAATATAGATATGTTTGCACAGTTAGAAGCAGAGCTTATTGTTGGTTTTTACTACTTTTTAGATTATGAAGACAAGATTGCACCTTCTTTTACTAAGGCACATGAGTTTGAAGATTATGATGAGGTATTACAGGCCTCTAAAGTATTTGTTACCTCTTCACCGCAAGCTGTCTTAGAGAGTTTAGCTTCAGGTGGACGACCTATCTATGTTCAACGCCCAGATTATGTGCGTGACTTTCTTCCACTCTTTGAGTCTCTTAATATTCCTATAATTGATGGTTTTGATAAAGAGAAGTTATCACTACTATTAGATGGTGTTTTATCACACACTTATCACCAAATGCCACAAAACACGCAAAAAATAGCAAATTTCCTTAAAGCTAACTTATCTTTATAAGGGTTTAACGTTCTTTAATCTAATATACCATTTGAAAAATTTCACAATAGAGTGGGTATAAATATGAACCAAACAAGACGTGGCTTTATGGGTAAAGCGTTCGGCGCCGTTGCTGGTGTTGGAGCGGTAGGTGCTTTATATGCTATGAAGAGATCTTGGGATCCTCTTCCTAGTGTAAAAGCAGCAGGTTTTACAACGGTGGACTTATCTTCATGTGCAGAGAATAAGTTGATTGTTGAAAAATGGCGTGGTAAGCCTATCTTTGTGTTGCGTAAGTCAGCAGAGATGGTTGCCTCACAAAACGAAGCACAAAATGCACGTGACATTATTGTCGAAGGTTCACACTACATGATCGCGATTGGTCTATGTACACACCTTGGTTGTATTCCAGCATACCGTGCAGACAAGTCAGACTTTAAGTGTGCTTGTCATGGTGGCGAGTTCGATTCTAGTGGTATTAACACTGTTCTTCCACCAGAAAAACCTCTTCTTATTCCTCCTTTCAAAGTAACGGGTGCTACTGTAGTACTTGGTGAAGAGGGTGAAGTGTATAAAAAGATGAAAGAATCTGGCTTAATTGCCTAAAGGAGCGTTGAATGGCACATTTTGAAAAAGCAAACAGTCTTGGCGAGTGGTTTGATCAGCGTTTAGGTGTTAAAACACTAGAACGCGTTCTGGCTAAAGAGTACTGGATCCCAAAAGATATTAACTTCCTTTGGGCTATGGGTATGGTTCTTGCGATCACATTTGGTATCTTGTTGATCTCAGGTATCTTCTTGTTGATGTATTACCAGCCAAATGTTGACTTAGCATTTGACAGTGTTAACTACACAATCATGCAAGAAGTTGGTTTCGGTTGGTTATGGCGTCACGTTCATGCAGTAGCAGCGTCAGTGGTCTTCTTGATCATCTACATCCACATGTTTACAGGTATCTACTACGGCTCATACAAAAAGGGTCGTGAACTGATCTGGATCTCAGGTATGCTTCTTTTTGTTGCATTTTCTGCTGAGGCGTTCTCAGGTTATATGCTTCCATGGGGTCAGATGAGTTACTGGGCAGGTATGGTTATTACTAACCTTTTCTCTGCAGGTTCTCTTGAACTTAATGGTGTTGTTGAGTGGATTCGTGGTGACTATGTTCCTGCGCAGGCATTCTTGACACGTTTCTTTATGCTTCACGTACTACTGATTCCAGTAGCTATAATGGCACTTATTGGTTTTCACTTTGGAGCACTTCGTCTTCCACACGTTAACAACCAAAATGGTACAGATATTGACTTTGAAGAAGAAGCTGAGAAGTACAAGTCTGGTAACAAAGCAGCATCAAAAGTTATTGCATTCGCGAATGACTTTATGTCAAAAGACATGTTTGTAGTGGCAGTTTACTTAGTATTCTTCTTCTACCTTGTTTTCTGGAACTTTGGTTTTGCGATGGATCCAGTAAACTTTGATCCAGCAGATGGCCTTGTAACACCAGCACACATCTACCCTGAGTGGTACTTCTTGTGGTCTTATGAGATCCTTCGTCCGTTCTCTAAAGATGTTGGTCTTATAGCTTTTGCATTTGCACAGGTTATCTTTGTACTACTTCCATTCTTAGACAGAAGTCCTAACACTGTTCCTGCGAACCGTCGTGGACTCTTTAAGTTCTGGTTCTGGGCAATGTTAGTTGACATGATCGTTCTTACAGCAATGGGTAAACTACCTCCAGAAGGTATCTTTAGTACTATTGGTTTTGTAGCTGCGGTTACATTTATCGGTCTTTGGTTAATCCTACCGATTATTACAAAATTTGAAAAAAAGTTATAGGGAGAAGATGATGAAAGAGTTTTTAATTTTAGCAGTTGTAGTTTTCTTTTCACTAGTAACATACTGGCTTGTTGAGCCATTTGCTCACGGTCAGATGCATGCACATGTTGAGTCTGAGCACTTTGCTTATGCTGATCTTCCTGCTTTAGAGAAGAAAGGTGATGCAACTAAGGGTGCTGATACTTTCATGGCTGGTGGTTGTATTGGTTGTCACAATGTTAAAGTATTGGGCATGGAGACAGGAATGTCTGCTAAAGATTCTGCAGCAGCGTATGGTGTTAACCCACCAGACTTAAGTAATGCAGGTGCGATCTATGATGCAAAATTCCTTGCAGCATTGATCAAAAATCCAGCACATGCAACAGTAGTTGAACACAAGTTCAATGACACACGTATGCATCCAATGCCAGGTTTTTATGGTGCAGGTGGAGATGACATCGATCAAGAGATCGCTGATATCGTAGCTTACATGCAGTCTATCGCGGTTAAGCCTGATGAAGTAACTGCGGAGATGGCATTTAAAGATGCTTGTGGCCGTTGTCACGCTGTTCGTTACACTAAGTGGACACAGTTAGGCGAAATGCCGAACTACAAATACAAGAAAGATGAGCTACGTTTCCAAGCAGACGTACTTGATTATCAAGATGCTGTAAAAGGCTACATGGGTAAACTACCTCCTGATTTATCAATGTATATCCGTTCACGTAATGAGCACTTCTTGTCAACGTTTATTGAGAATCCACAGAGTCAACTACACGGTACTGCTATGCCACGTACGGGTGTAACAGCTGAATCAGCTGAGAAAGTGATTGAGTATCTTGAGTTTGCGGGTGATCCAAAAGCTGAGATGCGTAACGAAGTAGGTAAGAACGTAATGATCTTTATGATCTTCTTTGTACTTTTTGCTTACCTTTGGAAGCGTCAAGTTTGGAAAGACCTACACTAAGTAGTTCTACCACCTCCTTTTTAGTCACAGAGCTTTCGCTCTGCTGACACATTTTAAACCATTTTTATATTTTCAATTAACAGCATTATCTTCTTAATATTTCCTACTAATCTTCACATTATTTCTACATTATATTTTATTATAGTATACTTATCATAGGACGTTAGAGATAAGGTCCTTCCTTAAAGGGGTTAATATGCGATCAATTTTTATGGGTTTAATACTATTTATTTCACTTCATGCAGCGGATAACTTAGCAAAATATGATATCTCTATGAAGATGTTGGGTGAGATTGGTAAGTCTACCTTGACTATGGATGTCAACAAAGATAAATATACCATTAAGATGCACCTACAGATGGACAAGTCCCTCTCTGATGTGGAGCATAACTACGAGAGCTACGGTACGGTTGTTGATGGTATCTATAAGCCTGAGCGTTTTGTGAAGTATATTCGTGAAGGTGATAGTGAAGAGACTAACTACTATATTTTTGATTATGAGAAAAAACAGATTCAAAAGTACACTACGATTAAAGAAAAAAAGTCGTTGTTAGCGGGGCTATTTTCATCTGATGAGATCGTTAAAACAGAGACGTTTACACTGATTACTGACTTCTCTCCAAACGATACCTTGACGACGTTTCTAAATGCAGAACAACTGTTAGCTGGGTGTGATGAGGTGCCTGTTACGAGTGTTGGTTTTAGAAAAGATGAGCGTAATATCTCTCTTTACAGAGAAAACGGTGAGTTCCGTGTCTCTGTTGTAGATAAAGAACAAAATGATGATTACTCCATCATCGTTGCAATCGCACCTGATGGTTTAGTTAAAAAGCTTATTATCCAAGAGTACACCATGCTTGGCACGGTGAGTGTCGCTAGAAAATAACCAGTACATAAAGATGAGGAAACCCTTACAGCTTACTAGGGAATAGACCTTATCTCCTTTTGCTATGATATACTCAGTCCATAACTAAAATGTAATGGTGGTTGATGAAACTCTTATTTATTTTGCTATTAACAGTGTCGTCGCTTCTTGCTTATGAGCTGGAAGAGGATTATGCTATAGCTTTTCATAAGGCTAAAATAGCAGATAAACCGCTCCTTGCTTACCTCTACATGTTAAACTGCCGTACCTGTAATTATATGAACAACAATGTATTTACTGATCCTAAAGTAATAGACTACCTAGATCAGCACTATGTTGTTGTTCATCTCCACACAAATGACAAAAGTTTACCAATCGAGTTTCGTGCAAAGATGTCGCCTACATTTCATTTTATTGATTCACAAAATGGTGAGATATTGGAGTCAATCATGGGCGGGCGTAACCCTGAAAAGTTTTTGAAGCTTTTAACAGTAAGTTATGCTGACTACTTAGAAGAACATGAGTAGTTAAAGTTGGTAGTGTGTTTGTAACATCATTATATGTTTTACATTAAAGATTATCTTTTAATCTACCCTTAACATTATGCTAATGCTTTAGTACTATAATAGTGAGAAATAGTTATAAGATAATTCTATTTGAAGAGGGAAGTGCTGGAGTGCGTCATCTTTTGTTGATTCTTTTACTAGTAGGGAGCGTGCTCTCTGCAGACATGACACCTTCTTTGAGTAGTGATGAAGAACACAGTACTGTTCAAACAACATCAACTCCCTCTGAAAGTGAAGATGATGCCTTTGCTGAAGAGTTTGGCGATGATGGTTTTGAGGATGATGCGTTTGATGACGAATTTGTTGTCGAAAAAAGAGACGAAGTTTTTGATCCTTTAAGTGGTTATAACCGTGTTATGACTAGTTTTAATGATGGACTTTACAGTTATGTCTTAAGTCCAGTCCTTTTTAAAGGCTATAACATTCTGCCTGAGCAGGTACGTGTCTCAGTGAACAATGTGTTTCAAAACCTCTACTATCCGGTGAGTGTAGTCAACAATATTTTACAGTTAAAGTTCAAATATACAGGAACAGAGACTTTTCGCTTTGTTGTTAACTCAACACTTGGAATACTGGGTATTTTTGATCCAGCATCGAGTTGGTTCGGGTTTGAGGCACATCAAGAAGACTTTGGTCAAACACTAGGTTATTATGGTGTGGGGAGTGGTTTTCATATTGTTCTTCCATTTTTTGGTCCAACAAATTTACGAGACCTATCTGGAGACTTTATCGACTTTTATGTCAATCCTATCTATTATGTGGATGTCCGCAAGTATAATGTGGTTAACAATGTTTACCAAGGGTGGGGTTTAGTAACCTATAAAGAGTTTAATAAGATGTCGCTGTATACTAAAGAGTATGAAAATGTACGTCAAGATGCGCTAGATCTTTACCCATTTATGCGTGATCTGTATGAACAGAGTAGAGAAAAAAAGATTAAGGAATAAGCTATGATAAAAAACCGTTTATTAACCATTTTGGCACTATTCATGCTGTTAGGTCTCTCGCAAACAGTTATGGCGGATGGTAAAACAGAAGTAGAGACAAATATGAAAAAGGTGATTGGTGAAGTTACCTCTATTATTCAAGACAAAAAGATGGCTAAGAGTCAGCGTGATGCACAGGTAGATACTCTTGTTAGACCCCTGTTTGATTTTGGTTTGATGGGACGACTTAGTCTTGGTAAATCAGCATGGAAAAAGCTCTCTAAAGAAGAACGCGCTGAATTTAGCCGTCTTTTTGAAGCGCGTGTCATGCGTTCGTACATGAGTAAGCTTGATCTGTATACCGATGAAGTTGTCATCATTGATGATGCGGTAAAGGTGAAAAGTCGTGTCCACCTTCCAACCCGTCTGATGCGTAAAAATGAGAAGAGAGAGATCCTTTACAAGTTCTATAAGTCTAAAAAAAGAGGCTGGCTCATCTATGATGTTGATATCTTAGGAGTGAGTATTATTCAGACCTACCGCACACAATTTGCAGGTATTTTAAAAGAGGACTCTTTTGCTGTACTTCTTGAAAAACTACAAACTTCTGACTCATAAGTAGCTGGTAGATGATAAAAGCGTTTTTTAGTAAAGTTGTTTTAGCCTATCCAAAAAGTATCTTGCTAGTACTCTTTTTAATGGTTGCTTTTTTAGGTTCACAAGCTTTTAAGATGGAGGTTGATGCTTCGGCTGAGACACTCTTACTAGAAAATGACAAAGACCTTCAGTTTAGTCGTCTTGTCACTGAACGTTACCATACCCCCGACATTCTAGTTATTGCGTACACTCCAATAGAGGGACTTCTTTCTGAGCAGAGTATGGCTGACATTAGCTCTTTGAGTGCGAAATTGGAGAAGTTGGAGCATGTTGACTCGGTAACGTCTATTTTAACGGTTCCACTGATGCAGAGTCCTGCAAAACCCATCAAAGAGATGCTTAAAAACATCCCGACCTTAAGTTCAGGTGATGTGAACCGCACCATGGCGAAATATGAGCTTCTCAACAGTCCTATCTACAAAGAGAACTTGGTGAGTGAGGACTTTAAAACAACTGCTATCATGATAAACTTGAAGTCGGATACCCTGTACCGCGAACTGCGTGTTCAACGTAATGCCTTGCATCAAAAAGAGCGAGATGAGGGACTGACTTCAAATGAGAGACAAAGGTTAAAAGAAGTTGTAAAGAGCTTTAAGCTTCGCCAAAATATGTCACGACTACAAGAACACCAAAACATTGAAGACATTCGTAGTATTATGACGGAGTACCATGACCATGCAGAACTCTTCTTAGGTGGGGTGAGTATGATCTCTGATGACATGATCACCTTTGTCAAGGAAGATCTGAAGGTTTATGGTTCTATCGTACTTTTTTTACTTATACTCGTACTCTGGATTGTCTTTAGAGAATTGCACTGGGTGTTACTGCCGGTGATGATACTTACGGTCTCTATCATTGCTACCATAGGGTTACTAGGTATCTTTGGATGGCAGGTAACCGTCATCTCCTCTAACTTTGTCTCGTTGCAACTTATTATTACGATGTCGATTATTATTCACCTCATAGTTCGGTATCGGGAGTTAGCAAGAGAGAGGCAAGAAGCGACGCAGTATGACTTGGTTTTAGAAACAGTGACCTCTATGTCAAAACCAACATTTTTTGCGGTTATGACAACGATAGCCGGTTTTGCTTCGTTGATTTTCTCAGACATCCTTCCTGTTATTAATCTTGGCTTGATGATGAGTTTAGGTATTACGATCTCCTTAGTACTAACCTATCTGATCTTCCCTGCCATTGTAATACAGATGCCTAAGTCTAAACCTGTAGTTTCACTAGAGAGCCGTTTCTCACCGACACGACTTTTTGCCACGGTGACAGAACGTTATGGAAACTTGTTTTTATTTGCAACGATTTTTCTAGTTTTATATAGTCTCGTTGGTGCCTCTAAATTAAGAGTTGAAAACAGTTTTATTAACTACTTTAAACCTTCAACTGAGATCTATCAAGGGATGGCCATCATTGATAAAAAGCTAGGTGGAACAACACCACTAGATGTCATTATAGATTTTCCAGAGGTTAAAGTTGCTGAAGTGGTTGAAGCTGATGCAGAGGATGATGAATTCGCAGAATTTGATGAGTTTGAAGAGGAGCTAGAAGCCTCTGCCAATGATGCACAGTATTGGTTTACAGCCGAGAAGATGCGTAAGGTCAAACAGGTTCATGACTATTTAGAGAGTCTGCCTGAGGTGGGTAAAGTTGTCTCGCTAGGAACGATGTTAGAACTTGGGAGAAGTCTTAATGAAGATAAGTGTTTGGACAACTTCCAGTTAGCGCTTCTTTACAATGAACTTCCCTCAGAGTTTCGCAGTATTATCTTAGATCCGTACATCAGTATAGAGAACAATCAGACGCGTTTTTCTTTACGCATCGTAGATTCTAATAAAGAACTGAGACGTGACGCACTCATCAAAAAGATAAAACATGACCTTGTTAGCAAGCTAAATATTCCCGAAGAAAATGTACATCTCTCTAATGTCATGGTGCTTTACAACAACATGCTCCAGAGCCTCTACAGCTCACAGATCTTGACACTTGGAATCATGGTCTTACTGTTGAGCATAATGTTCTATCTTCTCTTTAACTCTCTACGTGTAGCTGTCATTGCGATGATCACCAACCTTATGCCCATCAGTGTACTCTTTGGTTTTATGGGCTGGAGTGGCATCCCGCTCGACATGATGACCATCACCATCGCAGCCATTAGTGTTGGTATCGCAGTTGACAACACCATCCACTATCTCTACCGCTACAAGATAGAGTTCGCCAAAGATCACAACTACATCGAAGCCATGCACCGTTCGCACGAGAGCATAGGTTACGCGATGATCTACACATCAGCAGCCATCATGTTAGGCTTCTTTGTTCTAGTCCTCTCAGCCTTTGTACCGACCATCTACTTTGGTCTTTTAACGGTACTCACCATGTTGATGGCAACCATAGCTGACTTGATGTTATTGCCGAAATTGATTTTGATGGCAAAGCCATTTAATACAAAAGAATAAAGTAGTATAGAGGGATTGAATTTAATGATTCTATGAAAGTAAATGAGGCTTTGTATTAGTATCACTAGACCCCTCTTGTTTTATGAAGTGATCTATTAAGAGTTGTCCAATTCTACTAATTGATACTGTTGCTCATCTGCAGTAAACACGTTATTCTCAATAATGATTGATTCCGGAATCTCAGTGTGCCTAATAATAATTACATTATTCAAAATTATAAACTTTAGTTTTCCAATAGCTTGAAGTTTTTGTAATATATCTGAATCATTAGTTTCAGATATATTAGGCTTTTTTGGCAATAATCTAAATATGCACTCCCCAAAAGAGCCTTTATTAGTAATTAGTAAAAAACCTAAAAGTTGACCTTCCAAATTTTGTATTGCAAAACTCATTTAGTTTTGTCCTTTTTTTAGGTTTTGTGTACCTTCGTTTCATGTAATGGTGTTTAGGTATAACAATTAAAGCATAGAAACATAGGATCAATAACTATCACTACGCTATATAGAACTTTTTATATTCAAAAACTTTACAGATTTTTATGATTTATATTTGATTGGATGTTCTAAATGAGGGTTAAATACGATTAGCGTATTTGTTAATGGTGCCTAATACTGGACTTGAACCAGTGACTTCTTCCATGTCATGGAAGCACTCTACCACTGAGTTAATCGGGCACTTTTTATTAATAATGTTAAGAGACGGGAATAATACACTAGGCTTACTTAAATTGCTTTTATAAACCTAGTGAAATTATTTGTCTATAGGTTCTACCTCTTCGTTTTCTCCGCAGAACTTTGGTTTGAAGTTCAAAAAGAGTATCCAAACGACTGCAAGGTCGATCATCATGTCGGCAAAGTTGAAGATGGCGAAGTTAAAGCCGCAGTGCCAGTAGATATAGTCCACAACACCACCATGATTAAAACGGTCATAGACGTTAGAAAGACCTGCTCCTATGAGGATACCTGCGGGTAGCATGTAACAGAGTTTCTTGAGGCTTATGACATAGGCTAAGACCCCTGTGATCATTACTAACTGCAACCACT
>Ga0256826_1001666_pt1 | contig 13742 bp, 13 predicted proteins | sample CV79metaG_FD_185975 | JGI IMG/M metagenome (GOLD analysis project Ga0256826, IMG submission 185975) | Hydrothermal vent microbial communities from East Pacific Rise, Pacific Ocean - CV79 | ecosystem: Environmental > Aquatic > Marine > Hydrothermal vents | place: Pacific Ocean: East Pacific Rise...
GGAAATATTGGATTTATTATTGTTTCAGTAGCTGCATTACTATCAACTTTTTCAGCTATAAATGCTACTATTTATGGAAATTCAAGGCTTAGTTTTTTTCTAGCAAAAGAGGGAGAACTTCCAAAAAGATTAACTACTAAAAAACGAGATATTCCAGTAGATGGTGTTATTGTTACTGTTTTATTTAGCCTAGTTATAGCAAATACTATAAACCTTGATGAAATAGCCATCATTGGTTCAGCTGGATTTCTACTAATCTTTGCACTTGTTAATTTTTCAGCATATAAACTATCTTCAACTATTAATGCTAACAAATTTATAACTGCTAGTTCAACATTTGTAAGTTCTAGTGCTTTAATTACCTTATTAATTCATACATACTCAAACAATCCAAGGGCAATTTATGTATTTGTATCATTTATCTTTATAAGTATTTTATTTGAACTTATTTATGGAAGATTTGTACGTGGTCATTTTTTATCTAGAAAATATGACTAAATAAACTCAAAAGATGGTTTACCAAGATAATAACCTTGTGTATAATCTATTCCCAACTCTTTTATAGTTTCTAATTCCTCTTTAGTCTCAACTTGCTCTGCTACTGTTTTTATACCTAAACTTTTAGAAAAACTAACTATAGCATGAACTATTGAGTGAATAGACTCATCTTTATCTATATTTTTAATAATGCTACCATCAATTTTTAGTATATCAACATCTAAGTCTACTAAGTATCTAAAGTTAGCATAACCACTTCCAAAATCATCTATAGCGATTAAAAAGCCTAAATCTTTTAAAACTTGTAGTCTACTTTTAATAAGTTCAAAATTACTAATACCCTCATGTTCCAATATTTCAAGTGTAAGTCTTTGTGCTAAGCCTTTTTTATCCAAAAATCTTTCTTTTAGTAAGTCAACTATATCATCATTTAAAATATCTTGTAAATCAATATTTACAGACAAATCAAACTCATTTTCATTTAAAACTTTTATAGCATTATCTAGGACAAATTTTGTTAAATTAATATAAACTTGAGTATGTTTAACATATGGTAAAAACTCTAATGGTGGAACAATTAAACCATTTTTATCTTCCATTCGTATAAGTATCTCATACTTATATAATTTTAGTTCTTTATTATCAAACATAGGCTGATAAGCACATTTAATTCTATTTTCATCCATAGCATTTTGAACATCACTAATACGTTTTGAACTTTGACTTTGTTTTTTATCAGAAATTTCTATTCTATCTCTTCCATTAGATTTAGCTAAATAAAGTTGTTCATCTGCTATTTTAATAGCCTCTTCAATATTTTTAGCATGAGATGGATATGGATTTATACCAATTGAAAGTGTCATACTAATCTCATTAGAATCCACATTTATAATTCTTTTTTTAATTGACTCTCTAATTCTATTTGCTAAGTCTATAGAGGTTTTTATATCTTTTTTATAAATTAACAATATAAATTCTTCACCACCAAAACGAATAAGCACATCTTCTACTCTAATATTTGAATGTATCTCTTCAACTGTCATTTTTAGAACTATATCACCAATATCATGTCCAAAATTATCATTTACTAATTTGAAATAATCTAAATCTAGCATCATTAAATGATAATTCTTTAAAGAATTAGTTTCTAAAAATGTATTTAAATACTGACGATTAAATGCTTGAGTAAGTGGATCTATAAAACTTTTTCTTCTAGTTTTAAAATACATAAAAAATAATATATATGAAAGAACAAGCATTATAATCATGAATATACTTATATAAAAAGATATTTTTTCAATTGGATTTAGAGTGTCCACAATTGAAAGATATATATCATTAGTAAAATCAGTACCTATAACTGCTATAGTTTTTCCTTCTATTACTATCGGATAAGCTACTGTTATCCATAAATTATCAAGTTTATTTTGATATATTTTTTGTACTTCACCACTCTTATATGCCTTGGTCCAAATATCTGTTTGTGGATTAAATCGTTGATTAGATTCTGCCTTTTCATTTATATCTTGAGTAGCATCATATAAATAACGAAAATCACCTTTTTTATCTCTATAAAGCACATAAACATATTCAGCTTTTGAACTTTTTATAAGTCTTAATTCATTTTCATAATCTTTAATATTTTCAACATCATGCATAAAATATTTATTACTATTTGTATGCTCTTCAATTAGATGGTCTGAAAAATTCTTCATCAATGTTATTTTTTCATCTATAATATAATTTTGAACAATATTAAAAACACCTGTTTTTGTTTTTGATATTTGAGCATATAATATATAAGAAACTAAAGTAAGAAATGGGATAAGAAGTACTAAAAGAATAAGGCTTTTTCCTGTTTTAATTAAACCAAACATTATTCGTTCTCTATATATTTATTTAAACTAACATCTAGTTTTATATTTTTCTTATCAAGTCTATCTTTATAAAACAATACATTTGGACGACCCTTTTGCCAAAAAAATGCACCTATTACATTTTTATTTTTTAAATGTTTATACCTTGTTCCAAATAGTATTTTATCTCTACATGTAGACGGTATATTTTTTATAGTTGATAAAAGGACAATATCTGCGTCTATACAATTATCTACTAAATTAAATTTTTCATGACATTCTTCAATAGCATCTATATGCGAGTAAACATATATTTTTGGTTTATCTTCATGCGATATAGCAACTGTAATTTTTTCAAATATACTGGATGCTAATTTTAAATCACTTGCATAAATAGTAGTAACTAAAAATAAAATTAATAATATTTTCATTAGAATAGATACTCCATAGAAAATAAAACTCTACGCTCTATTGTTGGAATTGTAACAGTATCAATAGTAGGTATTATTTTATTTAAATAACTTTCATCTAAAGAATCATTAAAAAGATTCTCACCTTTAAAACTCATATGTAAATCTTTTGTAACTTCATACTTAACACCCATAGAATAATCATAAGCAACAGACTGATTTGAATAACCACTATTAATAATTAATTCATTAAATATATCAAATTTATCAATAGTATTTAAAAGTCGTATTAAATAATTATAATGTCTATAAAATTCATGAGATTTATATGGATTTTCAACATATAGTAAATTAGCCCCAAGTTCTAGTTTATCTTTATCTCTAAACTTATATACAAATTCAAAAGAAGCAAAATATCCATCTGTATTACTAGTATTGTTAACTACTTTTCCAGCATTATTTAAAATAGGTAATTTTTCATTATACCCACCGCCAAGAAGAACCCTATACATAGTATTTTCTAAGTTATAAGATATCTCTTGGTAAAGTGAAGTGTATTTATCTGCCTCTAAATCTATATTTCCATAAGCTGGAGAAATAGCCATATATGGTTCAGGGGCAAACTCTTGAGAGGATATAAAAGTTTTTGACACCCATCTATCTTTAGAATATGTATAACCTAATCTAAATTGCGAAGTTTGAATATCTTTAGCATCTTTGTTTCTATCATAGTACTGATGCATAAATGAAAAACTCAATATATTGTTATCATCTAAAGATATCTCATCTTGAATAAAAAATGAGTAAATATTTTGTGTATCGTATGTTTTTTGTATTGGTAAAATAGGAATTAAAATAGGTACTTGATAGGTAAAACTATAATCATTAATATCAAAATGCTTATATCTATACTGCAAACCAATAGATATATCATGACCATTTATATCCCAATATTTTTTTATATTTGCAGTAAATGCTTCTTGATAAATATTTTGATCAAATGATTTAACCGGCAGAATTATTGTAGGTGAAATCTGTAAATCTAATGCTCTATTATACTTATATGCTAAATCTTCATCTTCATCTATATATGAGAAATTTATAACTAAAGAATCATTTATAAATTTTGATTCTGTTGATATATTAATAAATTGTGAATCTATTTTTGTACTACTTGGTACTTCACCAATTAATGAACCTAAAAGTGCATCTGAAGAGATTTTTTGTACATGAATTTCTAACTTATGTTGATTATTATTTACACTTCCATAAAAACGTTCTACTCTTCTATCATGTTTTAATATTTCACCATCATGTTCATATTCATCTTTTTTCATATCATTACGATTTGCATAAAAGAAATATTCATATTCCTCTTCTTGAGCAGAATAATAAACATTTTGTTTATTTGTACCATAACTACCAACTTGAACTTTAACACGACCACCTTCATCATGTGCTGCTGATTTTGAGTATAGTCTAATAACAACGGTTGCTGGTTCAATTCCAAAATCAAAAGATGGAAAACCCTCATAAATCTCAACATGGTCTATAAAATCCATTTCCATGTCACCAAATAAAATAAGACCACTACCAGTTAAAGAGGTTAAAAGTTCTGTATTGTTTAAGTAAACTCTAACAGTTTGAGAGTAGTAAGATAAAGGGTCAGCATTAAATATATCTGTTTGTCCCATACGATTTTCATAATAAGCAAAAAAACGTAATGATTTTAAAATATCTTTCAATGATTCAACTTGCATACGTTCTAAATCATCCCTAGTGTACACAATAATATTTCCAGCACTTTCATCTTTTGTCTTTTGTGACAAGTCAGATGCCTGTTTATAATCATTCAATAAAGTATCAAAATCATCTGCCATAAGTTGTATAGAAATAACAATAAATAACATATATAATAATTTCATAACATTACCTTGTCTTTAATTATCCTACTTTTAAACTTAATAGTTTATTAATTTTTAAACTCTTTATATTTAATCTTTTTCGCTATAATCGCGTCATAATTTAATGAGGCTAAAACAGATGAATATAGTAACAGGTTCTTCAACCGCACTTATAACTCCATTTAAAAATGGAAAACTAGATGAGCAAAGCTATGCTGCGCTAATTAAAAGACAAATTGACAATGGAATGGACGCAGTTTGTCCAGTTGGAACTACTGGTGAGAGTGCTACTCTTACAAGTGATGAAGATATCCGTTGTATGGAAATTGCAGTAGAAGTTTGTAAAGGAACTAATACTAAAGTTTTAGCTGGTGCTGGAAGCAACTCAACTGCTGAAGCGATTAACACTGCTAAACGCGCGCAAAAATGTGGTGTTGATGCAATATTTTCAGTAAGCCCATACTATAACAAACCATCACAAGAGGGTCTTTACCAACACTATAAAGTAATAGCTGAGTCAGTTCCTGATCTTCCATTCATGCTTTATAATGTACCGGGACGTACAGGTGTTGATATCTCTGCGGATACAACAATTAGACTTTTTAATGACTTGCCAAATATCTATGGTGTAAAAGAAGCTACTGGAAGTTTAGAGCGTACGGTTGAACTACTTTCACGTTGCCCTGAGCTTAAAGTATTTTCTGGTGATGATGCTATTGATTTTCCTATTTTGGCGAATGGTGGTGCTGGGATAACTTCTGTTACTTCAAACCTTATGCCTGATTTAAAATCAGAATTAGTTAGACTAGCTTTAGCAGATGATTTTGCTGGAGCAAAAGCAATAAATGACAAACTTTACCCACTAAACAGTGTAATGTTTTGTGAGTCAAATCCAGTTCCTATTAAAGCAGCTATGTATATAGCTGGACTAATAGATACTTTAGAGTACAGACTTCCACTAACAAAACCAAGTTTAGAAAATATGATAAAAATAGAAGAAGTAATGAAAAATTACGATATTAAAGGACTATAAAATGAGTGAAAAAACAATGACAGGTAAAACTTTATTTATCTCTGGTGGTACTCGTGGTATTGGTAAAGCTATCGTTTATGAGTTTGCCTCAAAGGGTTGTGATGTAGCATTTACTTATGCTTCATCTGCTGATACTGCAAAAGAGATAGTTGCTGATTTAGAAGCTAACTACGGTGTAAAATCTCGTGCTTATAAACTAGATATCATGGAACCTTTAACATATAAAGATGTTTACAAAGAGTTTGATGAAGATTTTTCTTCACTTGATTACTTTATCTCAAATGCTATCATCTCTGGTCGTGCTGTTGTTGGTGGGTTTGCTCCATTTATGAGACTTAAGCCAAAAGGTTTAACCAACATCTATACTGCAACTGTATCTGCATTTGTTGTTGGTGCTCAAGAAGCTGCTAAACGTATGGAAAATGGTGGTTCAATCATATCTATGAGTTCAACTGGTAATCTTGTTTACACTCCAAACTACTCTGGTCATGGAACAAATAAAGCTGCTGTTGAGACAATGGTTAAATATGCTGCTGCTGAACTTGGTGAGAAAAATATTCGCGTAAATGCTGTAAGTGGTGGTCCAATTGATACTGATGCGCTAAAAGCATTTCCAAATTATGAAGAAGTAAAAGGGGAAGTGGTTAAACGCTCTCCACTATCTCGTATGGGTGATGCTACTGACTTAACTGGAGCTTGTTCTTTTCTTTGTTCTGACGCTGCTTCATGGTTAACTGGTCAAACTATTGTTATTGACGGTGGAACTTCTTTTCAATAACCATCTAAAGTATCGGAAAATTCCGATACTTAAACTCTTATTCTAATAAAGATCATCACTTGGATAATTAGGCTTACTTATTCCAGAATTATCATCATTTGCTGATGTGTCATAAGTTACTACTGAATCTGCTTGTAAAGCACCTAATGTTAATGCGATTAATAAAATGATTTTCTTCATTTTGTTTCCTTTTTGTTAAGAACGCCTTACGCTCTAGTTGTATTTTTAAATCGGAGTAATTTTATCCGATTTAACTTTCAAGCCTCTTAGTGATTAGAAACTAATAATTTTTCCTAAGTTATATTTAATAAACTGATAATAATTATCATCTTGATTTATATCAATAAATATTTTTAATTTATTGGTTATTTTAACGCGTGTATAATACTATTTATAAAAAGGAAAAATATATGAATAAACTTAACACTATATTAATTACTACTTCATTACTTATAGCATCTAATAGTTTTGCTAAAGCAGTTTTAGCACCACCTGTAGAAGATTTTGTAAAACTTGAAAAAATGGCTGGTGATCCTGGACCATTTATGGGTAAAGAAAATTTTCCTAAAGGTTACTTTTTAATATCTAAGAATCTACCATTTTTAATAGGTATGGCTCTTTATCATCCAGCTTCTTCCAATCTTAACTTAACAAAAAAACAAATAGAATCTTTAGTAAAGTATAAAGATACAGCTACTCCTAAACTTGCGAGTAAAGCATTGAAAATTAAAAAACTTGAATTAGAGATTGTTCAAGGTATAGCACTATCACATAATAAAGCTAAAGCAAGTGATTTTTTTGATAAAGTAGATGAAATAGCAAAATTAAGAACAGAACTAACAAAAGCACATTTAAAATGTATTGAACATGTAAAATCAATACTTAATGATGAACAATATGAAGAGCTACTTGACTACGGCGTAGTCAATATGTTTTAAAATAAAACTTTAAGGAATAAAATAATGGATACTTTTGAAAACTTTGAGAAAATAGTTTACGATAATGATTTAGATACTTTTAAAGAGGAAGTAGAAAAACTTTCTGATATAAATATACAAAATAAATATGGATGGACACTTCTTCATATTGCTATAAGACGTGATAGACAAGATATGGTTAATTTTTTATTAGATAACAATGCAGATATAAACCAGATTGATGGTGTTGGATGGACTCCGCTTATGGAAGCTATAATGGATGATATGCCAAGATTAGTATCTATTCTTGTAGATAGAGGTGCTGATAAAAGTATTGCAAATGCAAGAGGTGCAACAGCACAAATGCTCGCTCAAAAATTTGGTCGTGTATCTATGTATGATACTTTAGGATAAAACAAAAAATTATATGATATAATGTCTAATATAAATTAACAAGTGATGGGTTAAAATGTCTTTTTATACTATGCTTAGTAGTGGTCATAAATTTGATAAAAATGAATACGAACTAAAGCTGAAATATATACTTTTTAATTCACTACTAATCTTTAATATTTCCCTTGTTGGAATCGCTACAATGGTGCGTTACTTTAACAATCAATACACACAAGCAAATATTGATATGGTTTATGTTTCATTTGGCATAATTACATTTTTTCTTGCGCGACAATTTAAAGAAAGTTTTAATAAATTTGTTTATTTTGTGATATTTTTATCCTTCTTTGTAGTTACTCTTACCTTTTATAATGGTATTAACCCTGTTATTGGACTTAGTTGGTACCTAGTTCTTCTAATGTCTGTATTCTTTTTAACAAATACTAAAGTTGGAAATATTGTATTTTTAATATCATTAATCTTCATAATATATATTGGTACTACAAAACATAATTATGAACTAATTCATCTTATTTTAGGAATAATTCCATTTTTTGTTTCTCTATTTTTTATGTATTTTTTTGAAAAAAGAAATAAAAACTTTAAACTTCAATTAGAAATTGCTAACGATAAACTTAAAATACAAAATGACCAACTAAACCATATGTTAGAGGATTCAAGAATTGAGTTAACTACATCAAAACAAGAGTTATTTACTCTACAACAAGTTGTAGACAAGGCTCCTGTTTCCATTATAATTACAGATACTAATGGGCAAATAGAGTATGTAAATCCATCATTTTGTAAACTTACTGGATATACTGAAGATGAATGTATTGGTAATAATCCAAAAATACTAAAAAGTAACCTACACTCTAAAGAGTACTATGCAAAACTATGGAACACACTAAAAAATGCTAAAATATGGAATGGTACATTTAAAAATATTGCAAAAGATGAAACAGAGTACTGGGAATCTGCAATTATTGCACCAATTAAAAATGACAATGGTGTATTATCTCATTTTATAGCGATTAAACAAGAGATAACTAAAGAGGTTTATCTTAAAAAAGAACTTAAAGAGAAAGAAAAAGAAAAAATAGAAAATTTTGAAAAAACACTTGAATCATTTGTAAGTATGGTTGAGGAGCGTGATACATATACTGGTGGTCATTCTCAACGAGTGGCAAACTACTCATTACTAATAGCAAAAGATATGGATTTTTCAAAAGAGGAGTGTGATTTAATATATCGTTCAGCAATTTTACATGATATTGGAAAAATTGCCACCCCAGATAATGTTTTACTTAAACCTGGAACTTTAACATCATTAGAATATAAACTTATTCAAGAACATGTAAGTGCTAGTTATGGAATATTATCAAAAATACCAATGTATAAAGATTTAGCAGAGGTTATCATTTGTCATCATGAAAGATATGATGGAGCCGGTTATCCAAAAGGATTAAAAGGTGATGAGATGCCTCTTTTATATCAAATCATGATAGTCGCCGATTCATTTGATGCGATGACCACTAACCGTATATATAAAGGTCGTAAATCTGTAGATATAGCTATACAAGAGATTAAAGATGCTTCCTCTAAGCAATTTCATCCACTTGTAGTTAATAGCGCAATTAAAGTATTATCAAAAATAGAAGTAGAAGATATTGTTACGCAAATTCCTAAAACAGATTTAGAAAAAGAAAGATTTTCTTACTTTTTTAGAGATCAAGTTACAGAAGTTTACAATGCTGATTATCTAATGTTCATGATAAATCAAAATACCCATACAAAAGAATACAAATGTATAAATATACTTTATATGCATAACTTTAGTAATTACAATACAAAATATGGATGGTCTGAAGGTGATAAACTTTTAAATGATTTTTCAAAGTATCTAATTGATAATTTTAAATCTACTCAAATATTTAGAATATATGGTGATGATTTTGTTTTAATAGATAAAGAGCATCTATATGTAGATATGAAACAATTTGACACCTTAGATATATTAACAGAACATGGAATTACAATTTCAAACAGACACATAGATTTAAGAGAAGAAGATATTTTAAGTATTGATGATTTACAATAACTAGTAAAACAAATTATAAATATTAAAATTTATAATTTGCTATAACTCTATACTGAGTTAATTTACTATCTTGATGATTTACAGTACCATCTGCTTTTGCTGAAGTATTATTATTTACCCAAATACCTTTTAATGCTAAAGAAAAATCTCCCCTACCATAAGCTAGTACAGCATTATAATCTTGTTGATTATTAGCAAATCTATCATTATGAATATTTAAGTATGCTAAGGCAGTTTTAATACCCTTTATCCCAGTAAAATCATATGTTTGTACATATGTACAATTTAAACCTCTTGAACCACCAATATAAAGACTATCTGCTGTTAAACCTTTAGCATAGTTAGAAACAAAAAGATTATTTGATGTAATTGTATTTGTAAAAAGTGGAGTACCATCCCATGGAAGTACTAAAGCATCATGTTTTGAAGAATCTTTTTGTACTTGTGAAAATGCGAAAGATACTTTAGATTCACTAACTTTTAGCCCTAATTTAAGTCCATAAGCATTTGAATCAATCTTTTTTGCACCAGTTACTGAACCAATACTAGCAAAATAATTATCTGCATGACCTATACTTGTTTGATTTATGTATTGAGCATCTATACTATAAGATATATTTTCAAGTTTAGCTTTATAACCACCATCAATATAAATAGAATTAATAAAATCATCTGCATAATAATTATAGAATTTAAAAGCAATGTTTTCATTTTTATATGTAGTATCAAAAACTATAACCTCACCTTTAGAATCACCAGTGATGAGTTTAGTATCCGCTCCTAATGCATGTTCAACTATGTTCATAAAGTTATCTGATGTACGTTGTTTAAAATGTGTAAGATATGAAAGTTCAATATTAAAATCATCTATTTTATACTCACTAAAAGCACCTTGAACAGCTGATGGTAACATACGAACTTCTTTAGCATGGATAAGTGGAGTTTTTATAACTTTACGACCATACAATAAACTTAAATTTTGATATGTATACTTTAAGAATACTTCACCCAATATAGCAAAAGAATCTTGAGCAATATTACCAGATGCACTGCCCTGCTCTCTCACACCATTATCTCTACCAATTGTAGATGTATCAACAGAATTAGGTAATGCGAAACCATTTGTAGTCATAAATGTAGCACCAGTTTGAAACCCATAAAGATCTCCTGTAGTAAAATTTAATTTACCTCCAATAGCATTAGAATGAGCAGATGTATCTCCACTTAATTTATCTTTTTTTGTTTCTATATAATAGTACTTTACATTTCCCTTGACACTACCTTCACTAAACCATGATTCTAGAGAATCAGAAGCATAAATAGATGAAGAAACAAGTAAAGCACTCATTAATATTTTATTCATTTAATTTTTCCTTATATTATTTTTTTGGAATTATATCTATTTTAATTTAAAATAATTATAAGCTATAAACCATTAGTAAGTAAAATTCAGTTAAAATCACTTAATTATTTTTAAGGACTTTTTTTGCTAAATCTTCCAAACTCACTAGCATCACTTCGCATACTTCTTGCTCCTGTTCTTTTTTGGATTATCTTAAATCCAAATTATTTTACAGATGCAGGATTTGATGTAACATGGAACTACTACTTTGCTTCACTTTTATTTGTGTTAGCTTCTGTTACTGATTTTTTTGATGGCTTTATTGCAAGAGAATGGAATCAGATGACAATGCTTGGTGCTATAATAGACCCATTAGCAGACAAGATGTTAACACTTGCTGCATTTTTAGGTTTGATGATGATAGGTGAAGCTTCTGCTTGGGCTGTATACTTAATTATTATTCGTGAATTATTTATAACTGGAATTCGCACAGTAGCTGTTAGTGAAAAACTAGACATTAAAGCATCTTGGATGGGTAAAGTAAAAACTGTTGGACAGATGATAGCTATTGGTTTTTTACTTATGCATTGGCAATGGGGTACTGAACTTTTATGGTTTGCAGTATTTTTAACAATTTATTCAGGTCTTGAGTATATTTATGGCTTTAGAAAAGCACTTTTAAAAGGTGAAATTTAATGGGTTTTGTCGTATCACTATTAGTCCTTTCAGCACTAATATTTTTTCATGAATTAGGTCACTACTTAGCTGCTAGAAAAGTTGGTGTATTTGTAGAGGTTTTTAGTATAGGTTTTGGTAAAAAACTAACTACCTTTAAAAAATGGGGGACAGAGTGGTCTATCTCACTTATTCCTCTTGGTGGTTATGTAAAAATGAAGGGTCAAAATGATGCTGATCCAACACAAAAAAGTTTTGATGATGATAGTTACAATGTTAAAACACCTATGCAAAAGATTTTTATACTTTTAGCTGGTCCTGCTGCTAACTTTGTTTTAGCTTTTATACTATATCTTGTTATAGCTATTGGTGGTCCACAAATATTATCTCCTGTTATTGGAAAAATTGTAGCTGATAGTCCTGCTTTTGTAGCTGGACTAGAGAGTAACGATACTATTAAGTCTATAAATGGTGTTAATATTACAACTTGGAAAGAGATGGCTAAAATTATTGAAGCATCTCAAGGAACTCTTGATTTAGAGATACAACGTGCTGGCTTTTTAGAACATAAAATACTTACTCCTAAGATAACACAGAGTACAAATATGTTCAATGAAGTTATACAAAAAAAGATGATAGGGATTGGTAGCGCTGGAGTTTCACATCAATTAAAACTTTCCATAGGTGAAACCTTATCTTACGCGACTGAACAAACTATTTTTGCTTCTACTATGATATTTACAGGATTAAAAAAATTAATCCTTGGTGAAGTTCCTGCGAAAGAGTTAGGTGGTGTTATAACTATAGTTAAAGTTACAGCAGATGCTACTGAATATGGTTGGATGAGTGTTTTTGCTTTTGCAGCACTAATTTCTGTAAACCTTGGTGTACTAAACCTACTTCCTATTCCTGCTCTTGATGGTGGACATATCATGTTTAATCTTTATGAATTTTTATTTAAACGTGAAGTTAGTGAAGCTATTATGATAAAGCTTACACTTGCTGGATGGGTACTACTTTTCTCACTTATGGGACTTGGAGTTTATAACGATATAAATAGATTAATTGGATAATAAGATGAATCAAGAAGAATACAAAATATATATAGATGATGTAATTAGAAGAGTGGAGTTTGCTAGAGTTAGAGTTAGTGGGCATCATATTGTAAAAATAATAGCAATTAGTAAATACTCTACATGTAGCGAAATAGAAAATCTTTATAATATTGGTCAAAGGGCATATGGTGAGAATAAAGTTCAAGATTTAAAATCTAAATCTATTGAATTAGAAGACCTTCCTTTAGAATGGCATTTTGTTGGTAATTTACAAAAAAATAAAATAAACAATCTACTAGATATTAATCCCTCATTGTTTCATGCCCTTGATTCTCTAGAATTAGCGAATGAACTACAAAAAAAACTAGAAGCTAAAAATATGACTTTAGATTGTCTAATGCAAATAAACTCAGCTAAAGAAGAGTCTAAACATGGTTTTCTACCCGAAGTGGCACATGATAATTATGAAAAAATACAAAAAGAATGTCCAAATATAAATCTAAAAGGTGTCATGAGTATTGGAGCACATTCTGAAAATAAAGAGATAATAAAAGAAAGTTTTGAAACAACTTTTAATATTTATAAAAAACTTAAAAACGCAAGTATCTGTTCTATGGGGATGAGTGGTGATTTTGAACTAGCAATTGAATGTGGGTCAAATATGGTAAGACTTGGTTCGATTGTATTTAATAAATAATTTTATTATAGGTATTTAATTAATTTATAATTATTATAAGATATAATCACATTTAATCTTATACTAATTGGAACCTTATGACA
>Ga0256826_1001667_pt1 | contig 13741 bp, 14 predicted proteins | sample CV79metaG_FD_185975 | JGI IMG/M metagenome (GOLD analysis project Ga0256826, IMG submission 185975) | Hydrothermal vent microbial communities from East Pacific Rise, Pacific Ocean - CV79 | ecosystem: Environmental > Aquatic > Marine > Hydrothermal vents | place: Pacific Ocean: East Pacific Rise...
TGAAGGAGTAAAGACTGACAAAGGAAATATGGGGGTAATTACCTATATGAGAACAGATAGTATGAATCTTGCAAAAGAGGCTGTTGAGTCTGCAAGAGAGTATATTAGTTCAAACTTTGGTGCAGATTATTTACCTGCTAAAGCTAAAAATTATGTAACTTCTTCAAAGGGAGCTCAAGAGGCCCATGAAGCGATTCGTCCAACATTGGTAGACTTTACTCCATTAGTTGCAAAAGATTACTTGGGAGCAGATGAGTTTAAACTTTACCGTCTTATCTACAATCGTTTCTTAGCATGTCAAATGACGGAAGCCAGACTTGAGTCACAAACCTTACTATTTAAAGGTGAAAAATCAACTTTTAAAGCATCAGGTAGAAAACTTCTATTTGATGGTTTTTATAGAGTGACAGGTTATAATGAAAAAGATAAACTTTTACCAGAACTTAAAAAAGGGCAAAAGGTTATTTTGGATGATATTAAACCAGAACAGCACTTTACTGAGCCACCAGCACGTTATAATGAAGCGAGTCTTATTAAAAAGCTTGAATCATTAGGAATTGGTCGTCCAAGTACCTATGCTCCTACTATTACTATTTTACAAACTCGAAAATATATTGAGTTAGAGAAGAAAAGAATTCATCCAACTGAGGTTGCTTTTACTGTTATTGAGATGCTTGAAGAACATTTTGCTGAGATTGTTGACTCAGGATTTACTTCAAATATGGAAGCAGATCTAGATGAGGTCGATGATGGAAAACTAGACTGGCAGAAAGTACTTGCTGATTTTTATGACCCTTTTATGAAGAAAATTACAGAGGGTAAAGAGAAAATTAAAAGTCTTAAAATGGCAGAACCTACAGGTATTATGTGTCCTAAGTGTGGAAACGAATTACTTAAAAGAAAAGGGCGTTATGGTGAGTTTATTGCTTGTGGAAATTTCCCTAAGTGTAAATACACTACAGACCTTGAAGGTAATGCACCACCTGAACCAGAATTAACAGACAGACCATGTGAAAAATGTGGTGAGATGATGGTCATTAAAGATTCTCGTCGTGGTAAATTTTATGCTTGTTCAGCATATCCAAAATGTAAGAATGCACAACCATTGATTCCTCCAAGAGAGTTAGATGTTCCTTGTCCTAAGTGTGGATCTAAAATTCATGAAAAAGAGGGAAAAAGAGGAAAGTTCTTTGGTTGTTCAAACTATCCTAAATGTCGTTTCATCTCAAACGGGGAGCCTCAGGATAGAAAATGTCCAGAGTGTGAAAGTATGGTTGTTCATAAAGTTTTAAAAACAGGTGAAGTTTATGACTGTATTGATAAAAAATGTAAATGGTCTGAACCTGTACCTGCTGATAAACTAAAAGGTCTTCCTGAAGAGAAAAAAGAAGAGAAGTCTGAGTAGAAGATGAAAATAGGTATTCTCTCTGATAGTCATACAAAAACTAAACTACATAGAGAAGCGATTGAGCATCTACTCTCTTTAGGAGTAGATTACCTGCTTCATGCAGGGGATATTATGATTGAAGAGCATTTACAGGTGCTTGAGGCTACAAATCTTCCTTATGCTTGTGTTTACGGTAACAACGACACAGCTTTAATCTCCATTCATGGAAAATATAATATTTTTCAAGAACCTCACTATCTTAAAATTAATGATTTAAAAATTAAAATGATGCATATGCCTTACTATATGTCAGCCGATGCAGATATTGTTATCTCTGGGCATACACATATATTTGAAGCCTCTTTGTCTGCTAATACACTTTTTATTAATCCTGGTGAGGTGTGTGCAAGAGAGAAGCCTCTTAGTGAATGTGCTATGGTAGAAGTGGAAGATGGAAAATTTGTAGTTAAGCACTACTTTAGAGAACTTACTCAAGAGCAGTGGAGAGAAAGAGCTATAGAGCTATAGGCTCTATGCTGCTACTAGAGTATTTCTTATTTTAGTAAAAAATGATTCAATAACTGTTTGAGGTTTTAATATATTACTCATATACTCTTGTAGAGTTACATTTCGTTCTTGAAGATACTTCTCTAAATAAAAAAGAGAAGCAGCTATATTTTCTATTTTTTCTATTTTTAATAAAGTTTTATATAGTCTATTAATTTGTACAATGGCTTTTTTAGAAGCAACTTCTCCTGTTGCACTGTATGTAGCATGATACATTAAATCATTTTTTGTAACTACAAATTCATTGTGTAGCCAATAGTATTCACCAGTTTTTGCTAAATTTTTAACTAAAAGGGTGACATTATTACCAAGTTTCAACTCTTCCCATAATAAAAAATATATGACTCTTGGCATATCAGGATGTCTTAATAGACTATGAGGAGCATCTTTTAGCTCCTCATTTGTATAAGCTGAGAATTTTATAAAATTATTATTAGTATATAAAATATTACCTTCGCTATCAGTTTTACTGATAAGAAGTGCATTTGGAGAAATTTTTAACTCTTTATCTAGTGGAAGAGGTCTATAAAACTTCATAGTTATTTATTTGATTGTATTAAACGCGTATTTTGGTTCTATGTTAGTTGCACTTCTCATATAACTTTTAACTAAAGATTTCATTACACTGTTTTGTTTGTATCTTGTGTATGATTGAGTATAAAGTTTATTTAATGAATTTAGACTTTTTGTAAGTTTTTCAATTGTAGCATATGCTTCATCTTCATACATTCTATTGTTAATAGCAGAGTCTAAGATAGTTTTTTCTTGTGTCCAAAGAAGTTTGATTGTTTTAATTTTATTTTTTAGAATAACTAATTTTGTACCATGTAAATGTAAAGAGTGATCACCTTCTAAAAGACCATCAATTACAACTGTAAATTGTTGTTTAAGATCAGTTAGTTTGTTTTTATTATTATTTTTATGATCAGAGATAGTTTTACTCATTTGATCAAGTAGTTTTTCTTGTTTTTTTGCCATTTTCATATCATTAAGTAATGGATATGTTCCAACTAAAGCATAGTCGTTAGCTTGAGCTGAAATGGTTGAAGTAAGTAGTATAGCAAATGCCATAAGAGTTTTAATTGTATTCATGATTGAGATCCTTTTTTGTGTTGAGAAAGTATAACGGTTGATTTGGTAGTAAAAATGAAAAAAAAGTGATAACAGAGTAATAATTTAAAAAAATAAGTTTTAATTCAATTTAAAAAAACTTTTAAAAACAATTAAAAGTATATATAAGTTCTTTTTATACTTTTTAGAAGATATATTTATATTTTTTTCATCGTTATTTTGTTAAAATTAAATAAAAAGAGAATAATTTATTGAAAACAATTAGTTTATTATATATAGAAGATGATAGTGATATTCAAGAGATATACTTAGATTCTATTAAAGAAGAGGTAACTACTGTACATTTGGCGTCTGATGGGGAAGAGGGATATGAGGCATATCTCTCTTTAAAACCAGATATTATTTTACTTGATATTGATATGCCAAAACTTGATGGTTTATCATTAGCAAAAAAAATTAGGGAGATAGATAGCAGTGTAAAAATTATTATTACAACTGCCTATGGTGAACAAGATAATCTTCTTCAAGCTATTGAACTATATCTTGTAAAGTTTATTTTAAAACCAATTGATCCTATTTTGTTAAAAGAAGCATTAGTAAAAGCAAAAAAAGAAATCTTAATAAAAAGGAAAGAGGAGAATAAAGAGATTTTTATGCTTAATACAAATACTCTTTGGAATTTTGAATCAGAAAAGCTTTATGAAGACGATATTGAAATTAAATTGACTAAAAATGAGAGACGGTTATTAAAATTACTCTCAACAAATAAAAATAAAATCTTTACATTTTTTGAAATTTTTGATCACATCTCTTATGATGATTTTGATAAAGATTATGATGCAAACCAAGTTAGAGCGTTAGTAAAACTTTTACGTAAAAAAGTCCCTAAAGAGTCAATTTTAAATATTTATGGAGAGGGGTATCGTTTTAATCCACTAGAAGAGGGTTAATGACAATACTTTAAAAGTATTTTATAGAGAAGGCTAACATCAATTGGTTTATTGAGATGATCATTCATCCCAGATTCGATTGACTTTTCAATATCTTCTTTCATTGCAGAAGCAGTAATTGCTATGATTGGAATATCCTTATCAATCTTTCTTATCTCTTTTGCTGCAGAGTACCCATCAAGTATAGGCATTTGAATGTCCATTAAGATTAAATTATAGTTATTTTTTTTGTGTAACATAATTGCCTCTTCTCCATCTTCAGCAATATCAATCACGATTTTAGAATTTTCTAAGAGTCCTAATATAATCTCTTGGTTGATAAAGTTGTCTTCGGCAATTAGAATACGTTTTCCAATAAGAGAATTTATATTTTGTTCTAATGAGTTTTCTTTAAGTGAAGGAGCTTCATGAGTTGTTTTAGCTACGTCATTAAGAGCCTCTAATTCAATTTTAAAAATAAATGAACTTCCTTGACCCTCTTGGCTCTTGACCCATAGTTTTCCATTCATCATTTTTACAAGCTTTGTTGATATAGTTAATCCTAATCCAGTTCCTCCATATTTACGGCTGGTGCTACCATCAGCTTGTTCAAAAGCTTTAAAAATATTTTTTTGTTCATCCTTTGTAAGACCTTTTCCCGTATCTATTATTTCAAATTGAAAACAATTTAAATCTACTCTTGATATGTAAAGAGAGATACTACCTTTATCAGTAAATTTAACAGCATTACTTAAAAGATTATTTAATACTTGAGAAAGACGTAAACTATCACCATGAAAAAGAGTTGGAAGATTTTCTTCATAGTTTAAATGAAATTCAAGATTTTTCTCTTCCATTTTGAAACGAAGTAAATTAATTGAACTGTCAATAACTGTATGTAGTGTAAAATCAATTTTTTCTAACTCTAGTTTACCAGCTTCTATTTTTGAAATATCTAAGATATTATTTATAATCCCCAATAATGTTTTTGCAGAATTATCAATTTTTTCAATAAAATCACGTTGCTTTTCATTAAGCTCAGTTTGTAAAGTTAGGTATGACATTCCAATAATACCATTCATAGGTGTTCGTATCTCATGTGACATATTGGCTAAAAATTCAGTTTTTAGTTTAGCTGCATCTTCAGCTTTAACTTTTAATTGATGCAATTGTTCATTATCTTTTTTTAGTTTGGCTTGTAGCGTATTGAATCCAGCGACAAGTTCTCCAATTTCATCATTATATTCAACAATCATAGCTTTTGAAAAATTTGGTTGATGAGTGTTTAGATTTTTTAACATAAATTTAACTTTTTGAAATCTTCGTTTAACGTGAATATAAAGAAAATAGGTCACACTTGCCATGACTAATAGGGCTAAAATTGATAGTACAAAAGTAAATTTAAGATAATAGAAATTTTTTATATTTAACTCTTTTATAGAGTTTTGAAGTTTTGTTTCTGATAGTTTTTGTAAGTTCTGAAAAATCAAGATTTGTTCTTGTGTTATTTTCTGAAGGGCAATAATCTCTTTAAAATTTTCTGTATTATGCTTCATAAAGTCGTTAGTAATTTTATACGATGTTGTGAAAAAAATTTCAAATTTATTACTTATATTACTTATTGTATTTTCTTTGTAATATTGTTTAAGACTTTGAAAGTTTTTTAATATAAGATTCTTTTTTAATTTAGTACGTTCTAGATAACTAGGTTCATTCATTCGTGCTGCATCTTCAAAAATTTGTATAAGTTCTTCTAGAAGCTGTATATTATTAATATTTAAGGATGCAGCTTGTAGATTTTTATTGGTTATTTGCTGGACAGCATCAATAGAGTTAGTGGTAAAGGTATAGTTGATAGTCATATGTAGAAGAAAGAAGAAAATAGCAATAACGGAGATGATACGTAATCTTGCTAGAATAGTTAGTTTAGTCATAAATTAGAACTTTAAAGTTTTAATTTAATTCTAGTGATTTTTTTCTTGTTCCTTTGTATATTCTTTTTTATTCTAAGCGTTGTTGAATTGTTGCTACATAAAGAAACAATAATCTTTAACTATAAAAATTATTTTATAGTTAAAAGAATTCTACCAGTTTTTATGTCACTTGAGTAAGCAATGATTTTTGGGTTTTTTTTCATTGCTTTTTTTAGCTCTTTATTTGAAAGTTTTTTTGGAGGTTGAGTATTCCCTGTATAAATTTGTTTCATCCAATAAGCATGTAATTGACTAGGTGTTTTCTTTACAATTTTTTTATAAAACTCTTTAAATACTTTTTTGTTTTTGCTATCAATAGGCACAACTTTTATGCCATTGATAGTATTTGTTTTTTTCAAATATAGGTTAGCTAAATCTTTATGGCTAACTTTAGTAAGTTTGTTATTATGTGAAATAAAAATAGAGAAATCGCAAAAAGCGAAGGTAGATAAGATAATGGTTAATAGTAATGACTTCATAAAGTCTGCTCCTTTTAAGTAATGATTAAAAGGAGTATATTACTCTTATTATTAATTGAATCTTAAATAAAAATATTATTTTTGTATTTTTATTGTAAATTCATAATACTTTGAGATATATGCTCTAACTCTAGTGAGAAAGAGTTAATTTTTGTTGAATGAAATGCGACCTCTAATTCACTAAGTATCTCGGCTAATGTTATCATACCTAATGTTAGTGAGAGTCCTTTTAATGAATGTAATGTTCGAGCTAAGTCATCTATATGTATTTCATTTAGATCAATATTACGATAACGTTTGACAAAATTATTTAAAACTTTAAAATATAGGGCTTTATTGTTATTGCAATGCTTAAGTCCTTGTGAAATATCAATAGATGCAGTATTTGGAAATTTTATTGTTGGGGTGCTGTTAATAGTATGTGTTGTCATATTTTGTTCCTTTCGCCGAATTATAGGGCTTTAATGGGTAGTAAAAGTGAAAATGTGAAAAAAATTGTAACTTTAACAAATTTGTCTTAAAGATGTTTTAAATAATTATTTTGTTATTCTAACATTTTTTAAAGAAGGATTAAATTATGAATAAGAATAAAATTTTAATAGTTATACTTTTATTACTCATTATTGGAAGCAGTTATTATGTTTATAGTAAAAATAATAATCAAATGTTGGAGTTTGTAAGTCAAGAGGATAAATCATCTGAGTCAGATTTCTTATTTGAAACAGTAAAAGGTAAGAAAATTTTACTTGATGTTGCTGATAAGCAATTTAAGATTAAAGGAATGGAAGATAAAATAGTTTTCCTAAAAGTATTTGGATGGGATTGTAAGTTTTGTAAAAAAGAGATTCCTGAGTTGGTTAAATTGAAAAATGAATTGGGTGATACTTTTGAAATTATTGCAATTGAAGCTCAACAACATTTACAAGAAGAGTCTTTAGCAAAAATAGAAGAGTATGGTATTAATTATGATATTGTCTCTGGTGATGACCAAAAAGAGTTTTACACTTATTTACAGGAAAAATATGGTTGGACTGGAATTATTCCTTTAACCATTGTTATTGCTAAAGGTGGACAAGTTTTAGCTTTTGAATTGGGTGCTAAATCATACTCTTTATCAGAATTGATGCAAGCATCATTGTTAAGAAATTAATTAAATAGAGATTGGAGAGTTTATATGAAGAGAAAATTTATAGTTTCATATCTATTATTTTCTAATGTCATGCTAATGGCTAATAATGAAACAGGGTGTAGAGCTGTTATAAATGATAAGCCAGTTGGTTGTACACAAAGTAGTATTTTTGATAAGAGTCAAAGCAATAGTTTAAATAGCATATCAGAAAACAGTGTCGTAAAGAATAAAACTATGAATATTACAAAAAAGATAATTTCAGTAGAAGTAGTTCATGATACACAATCTATAGTAATTGAACGTATACCTATCAAAGATAGAAATAGTTGTCCACCATTTTGTATTGAACCTATGAAGATTAAAAATGTTGTAACGGTTGGTGAAGTAGAAACTTTAGAGTTTATAGAAAAGTTAAAAGAGAAAAAATCTCGACTATTAGTTGATGTACGAGAAAATATTGAATATAAAAAAAGTACGATTCCTGGGTCAATTAATTTACCATTTAGTATGTTAAAAGATAAGAGTCCTTACCAAGAGGAGGTTTTAAAGCTTCTTGGAGCAAAGAAGAGCAGTAAGAAAAATTCAAAATCTAAATGGTATTTTAAAAATCCACAAGCATTATTGATTTTTGGACAAAGTGCAACAACAAATGAAGCATCAAGTGTTGTTAAGAGTCTGTTGCACTTTGGGTATCCCTCTTCTAAAATATTTTACTATAGAGGTGGAGTAGAGAGCTGGGAAGCACTGGGGCTTACGCTTTTTTAGAATTAGTGAATATACTTTTCTGCTTCAATAGTCTCAAACTCAGGAGATACTTCTACTACTTCTAAAGTATCAACAAATTTTAATTTTTTTAGCTCTTCTGTCTCTATACTGGCACTAGCAATATCAACTTTTGCTTCCTTTGCCAATTCTACTTTTTGAGGTATTTCACTATGTACTTCATATTTTTTAGAAACTTCTACCACGCCTAGTGTTCTTACTTCTTGTAGGGGACCATTCACTTTTACAGGTTGACTCTCCTTAATTGGTTCAAAGTAATAAGTGTCAGGTACACTGCTTGTCGTTCTCTCTATTTTGAAAAGTTTAGACTCTCCTACAACTTCTAAGCCATTTCGACTTTTTGCATAATATTGTGCAAGCTCTTCTTCTCTACTTAGTTTAGGAGGAGTTACTATTGCTTTGTTACTTTCTACAGGTATTTTCTTAGGGAGTTGACTTTTTTGTGTAACAGTTATTGTTGCTTGTTTTTGTACTTTTACAATCTTTATAACTTCTTGTTGAGGTTTTTTATATTTAGGTATATTTTTTTTATTTATTTTTTTAACAATAGGTTGTTTAGGTTTTTTATCGGTAGGCATAGTTTTTTTAACTACTTTAACTACTTTTTCCTTGGCAGGTTTAATAAGGGTAATATTTTTTTTAAGTGCTTGCAAAACTTCTTGAGCTTGCTCCTCTTTGGTAGGAGTACTTTTTTCATTTGAAGTTGTAACAGCAACTTTTAATTTGGATAAGATGTTAGAAGGTGCTTCTGGAGCAATAACCTCTACTTTCTCTTTAGATACAATCTTTAATTGAGGGATTTCAATAACTTTTGGAGTAGTTGTTTTATTTAGCATGCTATAGGTAATAGGAATAAGTAGTAATACAGCTAAAAGTAATGAAATTTGAATTTTTGTCAAAATAGCCCTTTCTGTTCTTTAATGTTTTTAGTATTATACACTATAATTTTTAAGTTATTTTTTTAAAAATCATCTTTCAGCGAACTCTTCTTGGAAATTTGGAATAATGCGTTTATGAAAAAAGAGATATTTTTATGTGCCATCAATAATATTTTGAGTGGTACTTGCCTAGAAGATTGTAAGTTTTGTACACAGAGTGTTCGTTATCATGCTGATATTGAGCGTTATAACTATAAATCGATTGAGACTATTGTTGATGAGGCAAAACAAGCTAAAGCATATGGTGCTTTAGGTTATTGTTTAGTAACAGCTGGAAAAGGTTTAGATGATAAAAAAGTAGATTTTGTTGCACGTGCTGCAAAAGCCATTAAAGATGAGATTGAAAATTTAAATCTTATTGCTTGTAATGGAACAGCATCTCTAGAGCAGTTACAGTATTTAAAAGCACATGGAATTGATAGTTATAACCATAATTTAGAGACTTCTGAAGCTTATTATGAAACTATCTGTACTACTCATAGTTGGTCTGAGCGTTATGAGACTTGTCAAAATGCAAAAGAGGCAGGGTTACAACTCTGTACAGGTGGTATATTTGGTATGGGAGAGAGTGCAGAAGATAGAGAGTCCTTATTAAACTCTATTGCTTCTCTCAATCCTGACTCCACTCCTTTAAATTTTTACCATCCAAATGAAGCATTGCCTATTAAGAGTAGAAATATCTCTAGAGATGAAGCTTTGGCTATTGTTAAAAAAGCAAGAAAACTTTTGGGTAAAGATAAACTACTTATGGTTGCAGCAGGACGTGAACTTCTGTTTGATGGGTATGAAGAACTCATGTTTGAAGCTGGTGCAAACTCTATGGTCATTGGTAATTACTTAACTACAGTAGGTGATGCACCAAAGAAAGACAAAAAAATGTTAGAGAGACTGGGATATGGAGTAGCAACGTCTTGTCATGAATAGTGGTAGTGATAGTATTACTGCTATTTTAGCAGTCTCTTTAGTCTTGGTTTTATCTCCACACTTTTCAAGACTTTTTAAATTACCTACAGCACCCATTGAGATTATTCTTGGGTCTCTTCTTGGGGTTTTCCATATTATAGATATTGACGATGCTCATTTTTCACTTTTGGCTGATGTTGGCTTTCTTTATCTTATGTTTTTAGCTGGCTTGGAAGTAAATTTAAAAGCTATTTTTAAAATGCCTAAAATTTATATTCGTCAAGCTTTTTACTTTTTAACAATTATGTGGGGATTAGCCTTAATGTTAGGAGTAACATTTAAACTGGCGCCATTTCTAATATTGATCCTACCTCTTATCTCTATCGGAATCTTGGCTACACTCTCTAAAGAGTATGGTAAAGAGTCACGGTGGATTAAGATAGCTTTTTTAGTAGGAACATTAGGCGAGGTATTGAGTATTGTCTCCTTAACTGTTTTTGAAGCTTATTCTACTGTAAATACGGCACAAGAACTACTCTCTAAAATAGGATTATTATTACTCTTTTTAAGTGCTGTTTTAATTTTATACCTTCTGTTTAAACGTCTTTTTTGGTGGTATCCTGAGTTTAAAACAGTATTAATGCCCAGTAATAAAACCATTGACGGACGTTATCAAGATTTACGTTTAGCTATGGGAATATTTTTTATTATGATTGCAATTATGATGAAATTACATTTAGAAGTTGCTTTTGGTGCCTTTATTGCAGGGGTATTTATCTCAACTTTCTTCCATCATAAAAAAGAGTTAGAAGAGAAGATGTCAAGTTTTGGATTTGGATTTTTAGTACCAATTTTCTTTATATATGTTGGTGCCTCTTTTGATTTAAACAATATATTTCTTCCTGAAATTCTTATAAAAACATTTGTTTTATTAATCTTGATGTTTAGTATTCGATTAATTGCAGCATTTACACTCTCGTTTATAGCAGAGAAGCGACAAGCTGTTTTAATTGCATTTGCATTATCTATGCCATTAACATTAATGATTGCAATTGCAACCATTGCACAGGAACATCGAGGAATTAATATCTTTGATTATTATGCAGTGATTTTAGCCAGTATTTTAGAAGTAATAATCTCTATGATAATTATTAAACTTCTTGCTAAAGAGAAGAGAGTAAGTTAAAAAGTTTTATTGAGCGTCAGTCCACTCAAGATACTCTTTATGAAGTTTTGAATTCTCTTTTTTTAATACTTCTATTTCTGAGGTAATAACAATTTTTTCATCTTTCAGTTTTTGTAAAACTTGTAAAGAGTGGTTTCCAAAGAGTAAATTGGCAACATATATACCGAGTAGAGAGACAATAAGAGAGGTAACAATAAAGACTTTAAACGAAAGCCCGAGAATCTCCTCAAGCTTTCTGATGTAGGGTTGAATATCGTTTTGAAATGAAATCTTCATTTAGTTAAAAATAGAAGCTCCAAGGTATTCGAACTGTCCTAATTCTCTCTCAATTTCTAAAAGACGGTTATATTTAGCGATTCTATCGCTTCTCGCTGTTGAACCAGTTTTAATTTGACCTGTATTCATAGCTACGGCAAAATCTGCAATAAATGTGTCTTCGCTTTCACCTGAACGGTGAGACATTACACAAGTGTAACCATTTCTCTGAGCTAATCTAATGGTTTGCATGGTCTCAGAAACAGTACCAATTTGGTTGGGTTTAATTAAGATTGAGTTTCCGATATTTTTCTCAATTCCTTCTGATAAAATAGAAACATTTGTTACAAAAAGGTCGTCTCCAACAAGTTGTACTTTGTCACTAAGCTCGTCTGTTAAGATTTTCCAACCATCCCAGTCATCTTCTGAAAGACCATCTTCAATAGATACAATTGGATACTTAGCACATAAGTCAGCATAGTAAGCAACCAGTTCAGCAGAGGTAAGTTCTCTGTTTTCAGACTTAAGAACGTAAAGACCTTCGTCATTAGTAAGTTCAGATGCAGCAACGTCAAGTGCAAGACCAATCTCTTCACCAGCTTTATAACCAGCAGCTTCAATGGCTTGAATAATTATTTGAAGAGGCTCTTCGTTTGACTTTAGGTTTGGAGCGAATCCACCCTCATCACCAACAGCCGTACTTTCACCCATACCATCAATAATTTTTTTAAGGTGTTGGTAAATCTCTGCTACTGCTTGAAGACCTCTTGAGAATGTATTAAATCCGTTAGGAATAATCATGTACTCTTGAAAGTCAACAGAATTGTTTGCATGTTCACCACCATTAATAATGTTAAACATTGGTACAGGAAGCGTTACAGCATTTGCTCCACCAAGGTAACGGTAAAGAGGCATACCCATTGATTTTGCAGCAGCACGTGCTACAGCCATAGATACACCAAGAACAGCATTTGCTCCAAGCTCTCCATAGTTCTCTGTACCATCTACAGACTTCATAGTAATGTCAACTTCTGCTTGGTTAAAAGGTGAAAGACCAATCAGTGCATCTGAAATTTTATTATTTACATTTTCACAAGCTTTAAGAACACCTTTACCCATGTAACGGTCACCACCATCACGAAGCTCTAAGGCTTCTCTTTTCCCTGTACTTGCACCACTTGGTACAATTGCAGAAGCTACAGTTCCGTCGCTTAAGCTCACAGTCGCTTGAACAGTAGGATTCCCTCTGCTGTCCATCACTTCATTTGCTCTAACATCATCAATAAAAATCATCGTTTACCCTTAGTAAAAATATTGCTAGAATTTTAGCATATTAACACATAGAGATAATTAAAATCTATATTTAACGTTAACTCCATAGCTGGGTTCACTTACAACGCCAATGCCATTATTATAGTTTAATAGTAGATCAAGAGACTCTTTTCCTCTTAAGCTTTTTGAAATTCCAAAAGTCATGGATGAACCAACAGTGTATTGGTTATTGACTGCTAGACCAATGCTTCCAAACGGTTTCCATGCTTTGTTTATGGTGATTTGTCTACTTGTACCAATACTCATTGCTACTCCAAGCTCTGAAAACTTTTTGGAGATATTATCACTAAAACGGTTGTTACTAAGGTAGCCATTGAAAGTAATGTCAGGATACCCAGAACGTAAAATGTAGTTGGCATTTAGTTGTAATTGCGATGCATCTCCAAGTTTATTTCCATTTTCTTTTTTGTAGAGGCTCTTTTTATAGACAAAACCAAGACTTGCATGGTGTGAGATAGCACTTTGTAAACTAACACTAATAGCATTTTCAAAGGCACTCTTTTCCAATACTGGTGTTAGCTTGGTTTTATTTTGGTACTGTGCTTCTACATTTAGTTGTAGTTTATGAAAAGTATAACCCATGTTAAGATGACTCTTTAAATGCTTTTTCTTTAAATAATGTTCTCCCAAAGAGAGTTCCCAAAGAAACTTCTCTTTGGAGTTTTTCAGTGCCACTTCAAAGGCAGTCTCTTTTTTGCTCTTCAAGCCTTTTGTTTTGTAGGCATAGTGTTTAATTTCTATTTTTGATTGTATATTTTTGTAGATTTTCCATTGATAAGAGAATTGATGCTCATCTACATCTTGTGTCG
>Ga0256826_1001668_pt1 | contig 13740 bp, 12 predicted proteins | sample CV79metaG_FD_185975 | JGI IMG/M metagenome (GOLD analysis project Ga0256826, IMG submission 185975) | Hydrothermal vent microbial communities from East Pacific Rise, Pacific Ocean - CV79 | ecosystem: Environmental > Aquatic > Marine > Hydrothermal vents | place: Pacific Ocean: East Pacific Rise...
AAATAGGCATCATTAAAACAGCTTGTTGTTTTTTAACATCATAAATTTTTTGTAATTGTCTACCCATAAGAAGATTAAATTTTTGATCAGTCCCACCAATCTCAATATCTGATTTTAAATAAACACTATCGTAACCTTGAAGAAGTGGGTACATAAATTCACTTACAGCTATTGGGCTTTGAGATGCAAAGCGTTTTGAAAAATCATCCCGTTCAAGCATTCTTGCTACTGTTAAAGTTGAAGCAAGTTCAAGCATACCATTTGCTCCAAGTGCTTCTAGCCAATCGTTGTTATAGACTATATCTGTTTTGTCTTCATCTAAAATTTTAAAAGCTTGAGTAGTATATGATTTTATATTTTTAGTAATATCTTCTTTAGTTAATACTTTTCTTGTAGCACTTTTACCTGTTGGATCACCAATAGTTGCTGTAAAATCTCCTATTAGAAACTGTACTCGTCCGCCATATTTTTGAAAAGTTGCAAGTTTTTGTAAAAGTACTGTATGACCTAAGTGTAAATCTGGAGCAGTAGGATCAAATCCAGCTTTTACAGTATAAGTTTTACCATCATCATAATATGCTTTCAATAACTTTGTAATTCTTTGTTCATCAATAATTTCAGCAGTCCCTCTGCCAATCTCTCTTAAGGCTTCTTCTATCATCTATCTTCTCTTTTTTTTATATTTTTTTATTTAAACTAATCATCTATAAGCATCATCAGTTCTTATTAGTTGTATAACTTTTATTTTTGACTCTATTTTAGCACGAACTGTGTTAAGATTAGCTTCTTTGAGTTCAAAACCTATCTCACAGTATCTTGTTGATTCACTTCTATTTTTACCTAACTCTATAGAATTTATATCTATATTTAACTTAACTAAAAAGTTTAAAAACTCTGCTAGAGTCCCTTTACCACTATGAAGTGAAACTATCATCTCATAGTTATACATAGTAAGTTTTTCCCATCTAACAAATACCATAGGCTCTTGTGCATCTAATTTTTTAGCTGCAGTTTGACACATTTTATGGTGAACATGGGCTTTATTTTTTTCTAAAAAAGAAACAATTTCATCACCAGATTTTGGATGGCAACAATAATCAAATACTACATCATTTACATTTGAGGTACTATAAACTTCTAAACCTCTAAAAATATATTGTTTAAGTTTAAATCTTCTACTAGATAAAAATCGCTTAAATCTACTTGTTTGTGATATTTCAGCTACATATCTATTTATTACATCACGAAATTGTTCAATATCAATAGGTATATTAGCTTGTTTTTCACAATGATGTAACTCAAACCACTCTTCAACTCTAGCATTATTTAGGTTCATTGCAGTTGCTACTATGCTTACACTAGATCTAGCATCAATATCTCTAACTCTTGCTTTACAATTATGACGCATGTTTGATGTTGCTTTTGAGGTCTTAACAGCATCTATCCAAGAGCATCTAGTTATTGGATTATCATCAACTATAATTTTTACTATGTCACCATTATGCAGTTCTGAAAGAAGTGGTGCTTTTGTTTTATTTACAAATGCTAATTTTGCATTATTTCCAACATAGGTATGTACAGCATAAGCAAAATCAAGCACTACTGCTCCACGAGGAAGAGTAAAAGCTTGACCAGTTGGAGAAAACACACTAATATCTTCAGAGTATAAATCATTTTTAATTAAATCATAAAAATCTTCAACCGATTCATTTTGATAACCAAGATTATTTAGCCAATCTAGTTTAATATTATTATTACCACCACTTTTATATTTCCAATGAGCGGCAACACCTAACTCAGCAGTTTTATGCATCTCTCTTGTACGAATTTGCACTTCAAAAATTGCTGTATTGTAAAAAACAGTAGTATGAATAGTTTGGTAACCATTATCTTTTGCAACCGCAATATAATCTTTAAAGCGTGAGGAGAGTGGTTGAAAATTAAGATGAATTAATCCTAAAATATTGTAGCATTTTACAGGGTCTGTTGTTAATATTCGCACAGCTAAAAGATCTAAAACTTCTTCTATACCAACACCCTTTCTTTGCATTTTAAGATAGATTGAGTAACGATGTTTTACACGAGATAATATCTCAAAATCATCCTCACAAAATCCATTTTTTGAAAATAATTTATGAATTGACTCCTTAAACTCTTCAAGTTTCATCTCAATAGCATGATAATTTGTATCTAAATAATTATCAATATGATGTTTTTCCTCTTTGAAAAGATATGAAAAACTCAAATCTTCTAGTAAATTCTTTAAAAAACTTATACCCAAACGATGAGCAATAGGTGCATAAACAACTAATGTTTCTTCTGCAATACGCACTTGTTTATGTTCAGGAAGAGCATCAAGAGTAAGCATATTATGCAATCTATCACAAAGCTTAACAACTAATACTCTAACATCTTCAATACTTGCTAAAAGCATTTTTCTAAAAGAGAGTGCTGAAATAATAAGCTTTTCATCAGAAGCAGATGAAGCAAGTTCAGAATCACGAATAGTGTCTATCTTAGTTAAACCCTCAACTAAATGAGCGACATCTGAGCCAAAAAGATTTTGTATCTCATCTATATTTATATCTGTATCTTCGACTACATCATGAAGTAAAGCTGAAATTGCCATTGATTCATCTGCTGTTATTGAAGATACTATTGATGCTACTAAAATAGGGTGGATTATATAAGGAATCCCACTTTTTCTAAATTGATTTTCATGGGCTTTTGTGGAGTAAGACAGAGCCTTTTGTAAAGCCTCAGTCTTATTTATTTGAGAGTAAAGATATGTTGTAGCAGAGTTTACATCATGCAGATGTTTTACTTTTTCAATGTCTACTTGATTTAAACCCAAATGATATACTTTTACTTTTCTAAATCAACAAAGCCTTTGATAGTTACAAGGCCTTCTGCAATCTCCATAAGAGCTAAGTCTGCTTCTTTTACTAGTTTTGAAACATTAAGTTTACTAGTAGCACCATTTAAAAGCTCATCAGTTCTTTTTGCAACTGCTATTGCTAATTGGTATCTATCCATTGTTGGGTTGTTATCTAAAATCTTTGCTGTTAATTCTTCAACTTTCATCTGTTAAAATTCCTTCGTAGTTTATTATTTTACTATTGAGCAGTTGCTCATATTACCATTTAAAATGTCTAGTAAGTTTCCTTTAATAGACATATCACATACTATGATTGGTAATTTATTATCTTTTGCAAGAGCTATTGATGTATCATCCATAACTTTAATATGATCACTTAAAGCTTGTTCATAAGAAAGCTCTGGTAGTTTTACAGCATCATTATATTTTGCTGGGTCTTTATCGTAAACACCATCAACTTTAGTAGCTTTTATAATTACCTCTGCACCAATTTCAACTGCTCTTAGAGTAGCGGCAGTATCTGTTGTAAAGAAAGGATTTCCAGTCCCTGCTGCAAAAATCACAACACGACCTTTTTCAAGATGACGAGTAGCTTTACGGTTAATATATGGTTCAGCAATTTGTTCCATTTTTATAGCAGTTTGCATACGAACTTGAAGTCCAGTATGTTCACAAGCTTCTTGCATAGCTACACCATTTATTACAGTAGCAAGCATGCCCATATAGTCACCGCTTGTTCTTTTAATAATTCCATCTTGTGCAGCTGTAACACCACGAATAATATTACCACCACCAATAACAATACCAACTTCAATGCCAGCATCTACTAATGATTTTATTTCTTGAGCAATATATTTTAGAATTTGTGTATCAATTCCATAACCCTCTTCACCAGCGAGAGCCTCACCTGAAAACTTAACTAAAACGCGTTTATTAGTCATGTATACCCTTCGGGTTTATTTCAAAAGAAATAACCTTATATTTTCGCGAATTGTACTTAAATTTGGCTTTTATTTTGCTTTGTTTGTTTTTTTACCTAAAAACCAAACACCAATTAGCGTAAATGAAACTAATACAAATATAATACTATACCCAGTTGGTAGATCATATGTGTAAGAAAGTAACATTGCAAGACCTACACTAAATGAGCCACTTAGCCATGCAAAAAGTAAAGGTTTAACTTTTGTTTGAACTATTGCAAAATATGCTGGCGCTATTAAAAGAGAAAAAACTACTAACACCCCAGCATGCTGAACAGATGATGTTACAACAATAGCCAACATACTAAAAAAGAGAAGTTCTTTAAATATTCCATTTACACGAGGGTACACTATAAACATAACAAGAGATACTCCAATATAAACTAAGGCACACGAAATTAAATCTTCTTTAGTAGTAAATAAAATATCAGCAGCAGAGATTTGCTGAAATAGTTCAGTCCCCTCTGTACTTCTTGCTAAAATCAACATTAATGAAGATATACCCAATGCATATAAAAGCCCAATAAATGCTTCTATATGAACTAGGCGTTTAGTTGCAAACGAGATTATAAATGCTGAAAGTATTGCAAAAGAAAGGACAAGTGGAGTTTGATAGGCTCCATCAAAAAAACTAATACTTATTGCCATACCAATAGCTGCAATTTGACCAATGGCTAAATCTGTAAAAATCACACCTCGCTTAATAATCTCTAGCCCAAAAATAGCATGTATAAATACTAAAAATAGTGCTAGAGTAAAAGCTGGCCAAAAAAGTTCTATTATTGACATAACTGTCCTGCTATAAAGTTATAAAAGTTTTCTAAAGTATCTGCTTCATCTACTGAGTTTACATCATGAGGAAGAACAAGTACTTTTGAACCTGTTTTGGATGCTATGAATTTTCCTGTTTTTTGAGAATGATATACATCATGTGCAATTTTTTTAATCTTATTATCTTTCATAATTTTAATAAGTTCAACAGTATGTTTTGAACTAGGAGAAATACCAGGTAATGGCTCTATATTTCCATAGCTTTTAAAACCATATCTATTTAAAAAATAATCATATAATTCATGATATTGAACTACATTTTTGTCGCTACATGTAGACATCTTAGCATCTAATTTTTCTAGATAAGCACTCCACTCTTTTTCAAATTTTGCTAGATTTGTTGCATAATCATTTTCATTACTAGGATCAATTATACTTAATTTTTCACTAATAAATTTTGCAACAAGAATCACATTATATGGGTCTAACATATAGTGTGGATTTCCCTGAGCATGGACATCTCCAAAAGCACGAGATACAGCGACTGGTTTATCAATAAGATTTATGGCATTTGACACATCTACAAAGCCTTTAGCACCAGGGCGTATTTTACCATTGTGCGCACCTTTTAGTAGTGGTGGCAACCAACCAAGTTCTAATCCACCACCGTTAATAATTAAAACATCAGCCCTACGGAGCTTAGCAATTAAAGATGGTTTTGGAACAATAAAATGTGGATCATAATGTGGACTTGCTAGAGTATGGACACGAACATGAGTCCCTCCAACTTTTTTAACAATCTCACCCACTGTTGTATATGTTGTTTGAACATTTAATGTCGCAAACGCCGAACTTAAACTCAACAAAAATATTAATAAAAATTTCATAATCATCCTTTAGTAGCTATGTGCGCCATGTGCGCCAACTGCAACATTTAACTCAAGCATAAGTTGTTGCACATCTTTTTGCTTACCATCAAAGTATTTAGATTTATCAAGTGAATATTCTAAACGCAAACGAGAAAATTCAAATGGATGATACTCAAGCATAGCTGTATACATATCTAAATTATCATCACCTAAATTATTTTTCATTAAAGCATCGTATCTAACTCCAGCTGCATAATTTTGGTTATATTTATATACAAGTTGTGAGTACATACCATCTTGACGACCAGTTTTTATTGCATTTAAATTTCCAATTGAATTAGTATCAATTGATTTTTCTCTATCTCTATACATATACTCACTTTGCCATGTTAAAGAGCTATAACTTGAGAGTTGTGTTTGTAAAGTTAAATCTGCAGCATAAATATCTGTATTTCCAGATATATTTTCTATTGTACCACTTGCATTTGTATCTTCTGTAAGATTTTCACCATGTATATATGATACACCAGCTAAAACAGAAGTATCATCAGTTATATCTAGACTTGCTTTTGCATAAGCAATATAAAGGTTGTTCCCTTTATCGTTACCAAAGCTTTGTTCATTTTCACCCTGCATTGCTTCAACACCTAACATTATGTAGGTATCTGTTGGAGCTACCCACTGAAGCTGAACACCTGGATCACCAATACCCTCTGGTCCAAAAAATCCAGCATATAAAAGTGGTTGTTCACTAAATTCCCAAGCATGTTGATGCTTTTCATTATAGCGTCCAAAAGCTGACTTAAATTTACCAGCTTTTACTTTTAGTCCATTTGGCATATCTCTAGTTACTACATAAGCTTCATCAACTTCAAACTCTTCAGAACTCATATGAAAAATTGCAAATGCATCAAAATATGGATCAACAGCCGAGGACATTGCTACCTCTGCATAGTTAAAATTAAATCCTCTGTCTTTATTAAATGGTATATCTTTATCTGGATCAGAATCTACAAAACCAGGCATAGAATAAGACGAATACGCTTCATTATCAATATTTCTACCAACTGCCGATGAGTTGATTATTAGAGCAATATCTGGTAAATACTCTTTTTGTGAAAAACTTGCATTTTTTGCATTTTTTTCTGGTGCTTGAGAATAAGCACTATACTCTTGTTTAATAGTTTTTTCTTTTTCTTGTTTATCTTGTTTTACAATTTGATTAATTGTTGTTTGTGTTTTATTTTCTAACTTATCTAAGCGTTGAGTTAAAGCATTTATCATTTTTTGTTGTTGCTTTAACTGTAACTTTAAGTCATCTATTTCACTTGCATTAAGCAATAGTGAAGAACATAAAACAGAGATTACTAATATCTTCTTTTTCATTGTTTTCCTAACAGTTATAATATTTTTTTTATTTGTGAATGTTTAGGAAAATTTTGGAGGTGCGCGAGAAAGTTTTTCTAAGTAAGTTTGAAATATATAGCTTTTTTGAAAGTGAGATATTACTAAATATTCAGAGAAAATAACATTTGATAATGGTGTAACGACTACATCAGCAGAGTTACCTAGATTATTTTGAACTATACATATAGGACAATCATCATCAACCAATACTTTATTATGATGATGAAAGCTACCTAGTAATGTTCCAAAGAAAACAAAACTAAGTAATAATAATCTATATTTTTTCATGGCGCGATTATAGCCATTTATTTATTATATATCTATTAAGTTAGAGAAATTAAATCTGTAATTTCAGAGAAAACAACAGCACGATTTTCCTCTTTTGTATTAAGTATTTTATCTAGCATTAGCGCAATATTTTCATCAATATTTGGAACTAAATCACGAATATTTTCAAGTTTTTCTTTTTTAAGTACATTTGTAAAACGCTCATAAGCAGAATATGCCTCTTTCTTTGCAAGTTTATAGTAAAGTTTACGACCAAGCTCAAATACTTCAAACTCTTCATTTTTACCAGTATTTACTTTATCACTAAAACTCAAATCTACATCAATATTTTTACTTCTTAGATATGCACCAAGTTTCATAACAAAACCAAGATTTGCATAAGTATATTGGTTTAAAATACGCTCATTAAAAGACTCAAAGCTCTCAGTTGATTTTTTATGTTTTTGATATTTTAGCATCAATGTTTCTACATAGTATTTAGCATATTTTAAAGGTGCAGATTTCACAACTGTGCGACCCTCTACACCCTCGTTTGAAACAAGTTTTCCACCAAGATAAATATTTACACCATCAACAGTTTCACCATTAATTTTAGCCTTACAACCCTCAAAACCAATATCTCCAAGTCCATGAATACCACAACCTTTTACACAAGCAGACCAATACATACGAACTTTCCCACTTACAAGTGGCACTTTTTCATCTAAATAAGTTGCCATATTTATAGCGTCATTTTTATTTTCTATAACACCAAATGGACAATGCTCAGTCCCAGCACATGCTATAAGATTGTTAAAATATGGAGTATTTAAACTTTTGTACTTCTCAAATAAACTCTCACTAAGCATCTCATCAACATTTTTAACACCTAAAATATAAATAGATTGTTCCATATCAAAACGAAGTTGTTCATTTCCATATTTTTTTGCTAAATCTGAAACAGCAATCATATCTGAACCTGAAAATATACCAGATGGAACAACTACATGAACTCCAAACGAGCCATCACGAAGTTGTACTTTTCCTTGAGATGAATCGTTAGAGTCCATCTTTGTCATAGTCTCACCAGCACTTGCAAAATCAACTCCAGCATTTTCACGAATTGCAGATGCTATAGCCTCAATGCCCACAGCTTCAACTAAAAAGTGAAGACGATTTTTGTTACGATTATCACGAAAACCAAAGCGTTTAAAAATATCGGTCAGTGATGAAAAAGCTTTTATAACTTCATCTTCATTAGCTAAAAATATATTAGCATTTTTACCGACTACACCAACTTTTCCACCAATATACATATTATAACCATATACACCATCTTTTTGAGCTAAAACAAAACCACAATCATGGCAAAAAATATTACATCTATTTGATAATGAACCAGTTATAGCTGCATTAAATTTTCTAGGAAGAGTAGATATCCATTCAGGATTATAAAGAAAAGTTTTTTGCAGTTTTAAAAGTGTATTATGCGATGCAATAACATTATCAAAAGCCATATCATCTAATGGATCACACATTATACTTCTTATATTGTCAACACCAGTTTGATAAGCATCAATCCCAACAACTTCAAGCCTTTTTAAAATAGTTGGTAAATCTTCTATGCGTAAATATCTAAGTTCACACTGTTGTCGTGTAGTTAAATCTATGTAATCTTGTCCAAACTCTTTAGCACATTCACCAATAACCTTTGCTTGGTCTGCATTTAAAAATCCACCAGGTATGCGAAGCTTAAGCATAAATCGCTCAGGGGTTGCTGGACGGTCATAAATTCCAAAACATTTTAAAAAGTACTTTTTATCATCATCTGGAATACTTTCATAACCATCTCTAGCATACTGTTGCAAAGCATCAAAAGCTTCTTGTGGATTTTTAGTAGCTTTTACTTTTTCAATCTTATTAAGTTTTTTATTTCTTGCTTGAAATGCTTGTTGTAATATTTCCATTTATGAAGACTCCGTCTTTTTTATTGATGTAATTATAGCTATTTATTAGGCAATATATTAGATATTATTGTATATTTTTTATACATATAGCAAAAATTATGCTCTACATGTAGAGAATATTATCTGCTAGAAATTCTGCCTCTTCTTTGTTGTGAGTTACATAAACTAAAGTAAATTTAAACTCTTTTTGTAAGCTGAGTATCTCTTGTCTAAGCTGAGTATTTAACTCATAATCCAAACTAGATAGTGGCTCATCCATCAAAATTATTTTAGGATTTACAACAAGGGTACGAGCTAGTGCAACTCTTTGTTTTTGACCACCTGATAGTTGTGAGATTTCTCTAGATTCAAAACCACTAAGATTTACTTTTTTTAAAATCTCTTTTACTTTTTCAACTCTATCTTCTTTATCTACTTTCTTTATCTTTAAACCAAACTCTATGTTTTGAGCCACATTTAGATGTGGCCAAAGTGCTAAATCTTGGAACACAAAACCAATCTCTCTTTTATCTGCTTGTATAATAATTTCATTTTTTTTACTAACAAGTTTAGCATCTATATAAATCTCACCATTATCTATATTTTCCAATCCTGCTATAATTCTTAATAAAGTAGATTTTCCACTCCCAGATGCACCAAAAAGTACAACTCTACTCCCCTGCTCTACATGTAGAGAGAAGTTCTCAAGTATCTTATTTTTTGTATATTGTTTTGTAATATTTTTTATATCTATCAAAATATTTTCCTTAAAATAAACCAAGCTAAAATAGGCAATAAAATTACAAGTATCATAATAACACAAAGTGCAGACACTATCTCTTGTGGTGAGTTTGCCATAAGTGTAAAAAGTTGAACTGCAAAAGTTTCATTTCCTGCTGAATATAGTAACATTGTAATATCTGTATCACGAATTAAAAAAACAAAGGCTAAAAAGTAAGAAAACAAAAAGGTATTTTTTAACAATGGGATTGTTATGTGCAATATGGTGTAAAATTTTGATGCACCCAAAACTCTAGCACTATCATCAAAAGATTGTGGTAGTTGAGACAAATTTGAGAAAATCAACCTAGTACTTATGGCACTATATTTTAAAATATACGCCAAAATAATTATGATTGGGGTTGAGTATATAAATGAGCTCCACTCATGATTAAACAATTTTATAAAAATTATTCCAAGGACTGTACTTGGTAATGCAAAAAATAAAACACTAAAAAAGTCTAAAATATAGTAATCTTTTGTTTTTATATAAAATGCTAAAATAAATCCAAATAATGTAATAAAAAATGCACCAATACCAGCATAAATAATACTTCTGTATATGCTATTACTTACAAGATCATAAGCTTTTAAATAGTTTGAAAATGAGTGCGAGTTAAAAACCAAAGTAAAGATTGGCAAAATCACAAAAGCGCTAGCCAAAAATAAGACAAAAGAAAAAAGTATATATTTGTAATTTTTTAAATCTATTGGATTTTTATTTTTAAAACCTATATTTTCAAAAATACTAGCATAGTTCTTTTTGGCATAATATTTCTCAAAAAGTAAAAGTGTAGCAACGATTAAAAATATTAGGATGCTTAAAACATATGCTGATTTATACTCATAAAATGCACTAAACTCCACAAAACTCTGAATTACAAAAGTTTTATATCTTAAAAAATTCACAACACTATAGTTACCTAATGAAAGCAAAAAAACTATGCTAGATATTAAAAACAAATATGGAGAGATTAAAGGAATTGTAATTTTTCTCAAAACACAAAACCAAGAGCAAAAGATTTTTGCTGAATCTTCAAAAGACTTATTTATATTTTTTAATAATAAAAAAGTACCAAGCATTGGGATTGGAATATAAATAATAGACTCAACTAAAACAACCCCAAAAAAACTAAAAATCCACTCTGAAAACAATTCTGAAAAACCCAAAGCAACAATATATGGAGGTAAAAGAAGAGGTAGAGTAAAGATTAATAAAAAAGTGTTTTTAAATGCAAGTGTAGTTTTTTCAAATAATACAGCAAAAATAACTCCAAAAAAAACACTAACAAAAGTAACACTTAATGACAAAAAAATAGTGTCAAAAAAAAGTGTCATTTTCTTAGTATCCAGCCCACTCTTTTAAAAATGGCTCAATCTCATGCATTTTTTGTGCAACATCTTTGTAGTTAACTTTCAGTACTTTTATATCTTTTAATGCTCTTAACTCTTTGGGTGGTTTCACCTCTACATGTAGAGGTATCTGCGCACAATCAGCAAGTGCTAATTTAGCTTCAACCTCATTAGATAGCAAATAATCAATAAGCTTTTTAGCATTACTCTCATGTTTAGCACCATTTATAAGCATAACAACATTCGGAATTACAAAACAACCAAGTCCACCCTCTTCTTGATCAGGATAAATCATCATTATATCTTTACCTGCTCTGATTCTACTAACTGCATCATCGCTATCTACCAAAGAAAAAAGGTATTGTTTTTTTGCCACAAAATCAGCACTCTCACCATTGCTTGTTGAGATTTTTACACCATTTTGTTTTAAGCCATTTAAAAATGCTTTTGCTTTTTTATCTCCTAGCTTTATAAACATAGCTGATATTTGTGCAGTAGTACTTCCAAAAAGTGGGTTTGCAATTACTGCTTTATCTTTGTACTTTTTATCTAAATAATCAAATACTGAACTTGGATATTTTTTCATATTTTTATCTGCTACAAGTACTCTAAGCCTTGCTGAAAATCCACACCAAAAGCCATTATTATCTTTAAAATTATCTGCTATCTCTTTAGAGTTTTTAGATATGTACTTACTTAATAATCCTCTTTGTTTTAACATCTGTGCGCGTATTGGCTCATTTGCCCAGTATACATCTGCTTGAGGATTGTTTTTTTCTGCTATAAGTCTATTTACAACACCAGTACTTTTACTCTCTTCAGTATCATAAAGTGCTTTTACTTTTATGCCTGTTTTTTTTTCAAAATCTTTTAAAATTGGCTCAGAAAATACTTGATCTTCAGACACATAAATAACTACTTCATTTTTATTATCATCTTTAGCACATCCACTAAACAAAATTAACAATAAAAATGATGCAAGAAAGTACTTCATACTATTTTATCTCTAAATTTCTAAACTTTGTATAAGCATCAGCCTTAGTCCAAACACCAACTCCACCAGCTTTTACAAATGTATTATCATTTGCACTTAAAAGTTTTTTACCATCAAGGTAAGCTTCATAGTGATTTTGGTTTTGAATAATTTTCATCTTATGCCATTTAGAAGAATCTAGTCTAATTTTTGCACTTTTCATCATACTTCTGTAACCATCTTTTACATAATAAATTCTAAAGTTATCTTCAAGTGGATTAAATCTTGCAACATAATAATTGTTATCATCAATAACCCTGTACATTATTCCACCACCTTGATCTTCATCACCAGAGATAGCTTTAAATTCTACACTTACTTCTCCATTTAAAAAGAGTTTATCTTTTGTATACATGAAGTTATAGCTCTTAAACTTACCTTTAGAATTTGCACTGCTTATTGAGATATTTTTAAAATTAAAATCATTAGCTTGTAATGAAACCATTAAAAACAATAATAAAAATAGATTTTTAAACATTTAAAACTCCCTCTTTTTCAACTATTTTAACACCCTCATATACAGTTTTTATATGCTCAATCTCACCACTTATTGTAGCTTCTTCAAACACTAAACCATCAGGTACTTTATCAGAATGAAGCTGAATAGCAGTTTGTTTAAAATTTGGCTCACCTGATTTTGGACAAAAACTCTCTTGTGTTAGAGTATTTACAAGTTGAGTGTTAAAATGAAATGGTACAAATATTGTTGCAGGTGCTACACTTTGAGTCACTCTAACTACAACATTTTCAACTCTTCCACGAGCAGATGAAAGACTCATTCTATCTCCACTTTTTACTTTTAATTTTTCCGCGTCAGATGGATTTATATCTACCCACGCTTCTGGTGCTAAATCATTTAAAATATCTATTGAGCGGGTTTTTGTGCGAGTATGCCATTGTTCAACAGTTCTTCCAGTATTTAAAATTACGGGAAACTCTCTACATGTAGGCTCAGCCATTGGAAACCAATCGGCACATATAAGTTTTGCTTTTTCATCTTTTGTGCGAAATGGCATATCTGGTTCATACAATCTTTTTGTACCTAGTGGACGATCTTCATTACACGGCCATTGAATCCCGCCATGCTCCTCCATAAGCTCATAAGTCATACCGCTATAATCACAAAGTTGCCCACGAGATACTTCTTTAAACTCATTAAATGCATCTATTGGCTTAGTCCATGATGGAAATAACATCTCATTTACACCATCAAAATATTTTGAAAATTCAATAACTATGTCAAAATCACTTTTTGTATCTCCAATAGGTTCTACCGCTTTGTTCGCACGGTTACATCTACGCTCTGAGTTTGTATAGGTACCCTCTTTTTCACCCCATGTTGCAGCTGAAAAAACAACATCTGCTAACTCGGCAGTGTCAGACATAAAAGCATCTTGAACTACAAGCATATCTAGTTTTGCAAATGTTTTACGAAGTTTATCTTGGTTTACAAAAC
>Ga0256826_1001669_pt1 | contig 13740 bp, 7 predicted proteins | sample CV79metaG_FD_185975 | JGI IMG/M metagenome (GOLD analysis project Ga0256826, IMG submission 185975) | Hydrothermal vent microbial communities from East Pacific Rise, Pacific Ocean - CV79 | ecosystem: Environmental > Aquatic > Marine > Hydrothermal vents | place: Pacific Ocean: East Pacific Rise...
TATTCCAAATGAGGTTAATATCACCCATAATTATATAATTGGCACTGTAAATTTACCAGAGAATATTTCAGGTTCAACTTTTGAAATTACTTTTGTAAGTTTTGCTGGAGCTAGAAACACAAATATAATAGATGAAAACGGTTTTTGGGCAATAGAATTTCCACTTTTAGCAGAAGACAAAGAATATTTTATCGAGTTATTAGCAAATCAAAATGGAATTATTACAAAATATTTTATCGATGCTAACACTTTAGAAGTGACTTTAGATAATTTGACTCCAAAAATATTAAACACGGAATTTGGAACTTTTGTGCCTGATATTTCTCCAATTTTAGTAACCTCATCAACAAAAAAGATTGGTGAAATTAATTTAGCTAAAGTTGAACAAGAATTTTCAATTATTCAAGGATATATTCTAGCAAATACTGATAATGAATTTTCTTTTAGTGCGATTAATATTGAAACAGGAGAAATTACTAATTTTGATAATTCAGATTTAGGATTTAGTAAATTTGGATTTAAAATAAATAAATATAATAAATATTTTTTACAGCTCAATATTGAAAACCAAGAATATATTATAAATTATAAAAATGGCACTCAAAATATTGAAATATTTAATAAAAATGAGTTAGATTTTAATTTATCAGGAATTCCAAATTTTGATAAATATATTGAACCTATTTCAGATATGAATTTTTCTATCGATTATTTAGGTTATCTGAATTCTATTTATAACATTAATGGAAAAGTTAAAGTTGCAAAAGATGAAAATTTAACATTAACAATTTTAAATGCGAACACTGGTAAATTTATTGATGAGGTTATTTTAGATAGCTCAGATAATTATTCATTTTCAACAATTTTAGGTAGAGATTTTAAGAATAAATTTATAACAATATATTTAACTAAAGATTCAAATCCAACAACTCATTATATTTACGATTCGCTCACCCATAATTTTAAGCAGTTTAAAGATTCTGATTTTATAGAAACTGAAAATGGATTGTCGCCAAATTTAGATAGTTTCACTCCTTTTAAGATTTTAACAACTCCAATTACTCTAAATTTAGATTTCTCGAGTTTAACTAGTTATAAGATATTTGGAAATGTAGAAATTCCTGAAAATTTAGAGATTGGAGAAGTTTGCAAAACTGAACTAAATACTACTAAATACAATTCTGAATGTAATTTATCAATGGAAATAATCGGATTTAATTATGTTTCGCTCATTTTTACAGATTTAGATAGCAATATTTCTACAACTTTAAATTTAGATAATTTAGATTATATTTTTGAAATTGATAGACCTAAAAATTTTAATATTGATTTAGAGCTTTCAATTTTTCAAGAAAGTGATAATGAATATTCTGTACAATATTTTAACATTGTCAAAAATATCCAATTGACAGATTATAATAAAAGTATAAATTTTGATATTGATTTGAAGTCTAAGTTAAATTCTCAATTTTCAATATTTGGAAATCTTAATATTGATGATTCAATATCTAAAGTGCAAATAACTTTATTTGATTCTGAAACTCTTGATATTATTGGTTTTTCAGAACATACAGATACATATTTTGTAAATTTAGATAAATTTGCTGATGAAAATATTTCAAATAATGATGTTTTGATGGCAATCAAGGTTTTTAAGAATGGTCATTCTCACGAATACTTTTTTGATGGTCAAAAATTAACTCCATTTGAAAATATTGAATATATTCAAAAAGGTGAAAAATGGATTATCGATAAAAATAGTTCAGGTTTTATACCTTTGAATGATTTAAAATATTCATATAAATTTGATTTAGATTTAGTGAAATTGATTTCTGATTTTGAAAACAGCTTATTTACACTTTCAGGAAATATTAAACTTGGCAAAACTTTTGATATAAATAGTTCAATCTTAATTGAATTAATAAATAAAGATAATGGCAAATCTGTTGAAAATATTTCATACATTTTTGATAATAATATTTCAGATTTCTATTTTAATTTGAAGGTTAAAAATTCAGGAGAATATTTTATTTCAATAATTTCAGATAATCAGACTCTAATTTTTAATCCTGAAACTAAAAAATTATTAGATATAACTTTAATTAAATTTCAAAATGGAATTCCGCAAATAGATGGTTTTATAACTTTTAATAATTTACATAGAAATATTACATTTGATATAAATCCCGATGAAATGCTTAATTCTGCTTTAGAAATATATGGACATATTTCAGATGTCGAAAATGTAACTATTTCTGCTTACGATATTAACGGTAATTTATTAGGAATTGATGAGATTTTAGAAGATGGAAATTATTCAATAATGTTACCAACTTCACAAATTTCAGATAAGATTTATCTTAAAATTCATTCAGATTCAGAAACTTATTTTATAGGTTCAAATAATATTTTAGTTGAAAATTCTTCAGTTATTGAAACTGAAAACTCATTTGATTTGGGAGTAAATATTCAACCAATTACATTGAAAGAAAATTTATCTCAAAATATAGCTTTTCAAGAACTTTTCAATAATTTAGATAAAACTAAATATAGACTTTATGGCGATATTGTAGGTTTTGACGAGAATTTAACTTTTCAAATTATTGATGTAATTAATCATAAATATTTTGATTCTATATATATTTCTGAAAATAATTTTTCTATGGATTTGCCAAATGGCGGAGAATTTATTCTATATATTACAACTGACTCACAAGATGTTTTTTACGACTTTAATAATTCAACTTTTGTTTCTGCAAATAATGTAGAGTTTGTGAATATTGATAATGATTGGTTGCCAAATTGGTCAAAAACTGGTTCTATTTTATTGAATACTGAAAATAGAAAGAAAGAAGTTAATATTGACTTTTCTAATTTAGCAGATGATTTTATCACTATTTCAGGTGAAATAATTTTACCCTCAGAATTTTTACTCGGTGAAACTTGTAAAATTGGCAATGAAATAGAAACTGATAATAATTGTGATACGACTTATAGCAACTATCAACTTTTAAGCCTAAAATCAGCTTTTATTTCAATAATTGATAGAGCTACAAATAAAGAAATCGCTTTTTATCCAATCGAGAATGAGAATCAATCAGTTGGTAATAATATTAAATATAATTTTGCTATCGATATTGAAAATCATAATCATATTACCCGAGACCTCATATTTAATATTTATCTTCAAGAAAAAGATTTAGATACAACAAAATATTATCAATTAATGTATGATTTTGAAAACAGTTCAGTTATTAATAGTAGAATTAGTTCTACTAAAAGTTGGATTTCTCTTTCTGGTTCTAAAACTGATATTTCACTTGATTTATCAACTTTTTTAACAAGTCAAAAGAAAATTATCCTAAAACTTCAAACCCCAACAAATTTTATTTTAGAAAATGGGAATTCTGCTTTAATTAGTTTATACGATTATGAAACAGGCGAATATTTAGATTCTATTAAAACTTATTCTGATAAAAATATCACTTTTGAAGTTGGAACTACAAATGGAAAATATCTTTTTGAAGTTGAACTTGAAAATTCTGAATATGCAAAAATTTACTATTTTGACTTTGGCATATCTCATAATTCAGAAAATTTAACAGTTTTACAATCTGATGATGTTCAGTGGATTGAAAAAAATGGTAATATTATTCCAGATATTCATTATTTAGAATTGAGTAAAACAGAGGTATTTTTAGCAACTATTCCAAATAGTTCAGGATTAGATTTTTCAGGTTCTGTGAATTCAGATATTGAAATGAAAACTATCGATATTATGTTAAATGATTTTAATAAAAATATTAGTTATTTTGCAAATGTAGAAAATGGAACTTTTAAGTTTCATAATATCAAAGAAGGGAATTATTCAATTTCACTTTTGACAACAGATTTACAAGATAATTTCTTTCAGGTTTTTGTTACAGATTCAGGTTTTATAAATAACTTTGATTTGATTTGGAAACAAAATTTAAGAGAGAATAATTCTACTTTTTATTATCCAGCAAATTCAAAGCAATTTAATATTTCACTCGACTTTTCTAAAGATATTAATTTAGGAGATTTTCTAAAAGTTTCTGATAAATATTCATTAAATATTACAACAAACACAAAAGTTGAATATTCTGAACTTTTTATCCCAAATAGTTCAATTAATTATTTTGTAAATTCAAACAGTTCAGATTTTAATTTTTCAGATATTGCTCCAAAAGATGGTTATTATTTAAACTTTCAAATTGACGGCAAACAGTATTATTTAAATGGCGAAACTAAAGAGCTTGAAAGTGGAATAAATTGGAATGCTTATAAAAATAATATTCAGGTTTGTCCGATAAATGATAGTTGGGATTGTGAGTGGGAGGATAGTATGAATTGGAATTGGAAACCAAATATTCCTGCTTATAATTTAGCTAATATTTCTGAAAATGTAGATTTAGAAATTAATCTACCTCAAGAATCAAAAATTTCAGGAACAATTCAATTCGGAAACAGTTTTGCAAATAAACAATTTTATGTTATCGCTTATCAAATAGATAGTCCAATTTATCAAGAACAGGAATTTCAAGCTGACGAAAATGGCAATTTAAACATTAATTTAAAAGCAGTTCCTATGGATAATTATCGACTTGAAATTTTTAATGAGAAAGTTCATTATGTTTTAAATCTTGATGGAAATTATGAATTAATTTTTAATTCTAATTCGTGGAGAAATGATATTTTTGGAGCAAAATCAACAACTTTAATAAATATGAGTGAGGATTTAGATTTTGGCACAATTGATATTCCAACTTTAAACACTTTGAATTTTAATATTGAGAATCTTGATGATGAAGAATCTGTTTTTGTATTTATTTTTGATGATGAAAACTATTTTTATAATGACAATATGGAAACTGCAAATAAAGTCAATTTTGTAGCAAAATCAGGACTTTATAAAATAGCTGTTTTTAGCTCAAAACATAATTCAGGTTATGCAGTTAATCAAAACGGTGAAAATAACTTCACTAAATTCAACTGGAATTTTGATTCAGCTTTAGATATTTCAGTAGGTCAGGATAGAAACTATACAATCTCATTTGGTTCAAATAAAGATTTACGAGCAATTTCAGGCAAAGTAAATTTAGGTTCAGGCAATATTGAAAATGGCTGGATTGAAATTTCTAATGATGAAATCCAAAAAGGCACAGCAGTTGCTAAAAATGGTAAATATAAAATTGAGGGCTTGAAACCATCTGAAGATTATAATTTTTCTTTAGAATACACTTCTTGGGAATTTGACAATGTAGTTTTAACTAAAGATGTTGGTGTTTGGACAGCAGGAAACCTTGAAAACCAAGATATTTCAAGAAATGCTTATAGCTACACAATTACAGGAAAAATGGAATATTTAGGCGACGATGAGGTAAAAATGAAAGCTATGTTAATTAAATATAACAAGAAAAAAGGTAGTTGGAAAGTTGGTAGAAAATTAAAACTTGATGAAAATTCTGAATTCAAGTTTGCAAAACTTCAACCAAATCCAAATATTATATATTATGTTTGTGCAGGTGTAAAAGTTTCAGATTCGAAAGGAAGTCATTATAATAGATTTAATGCTACAAAAGGTGATGAAAATCTTTCTGGAGTTGATATGAATAGTTCAATTCAAATCACAGATTTTTTACGAGTTAGTAATTGAATAAAATTATAGTTTCAATTTCTGGTGCAAGTGGATTTAGTTTAGGTATGAAGTTTTTTAAGCTTCTACCGAACCACCTTGAAAAACATCTTATTTTAACTAGCCATTCAAAAGTAGTTGCAGAACACGAAGAAAATATCTATTCTGAATCTCAAATTGATGCTCCAATCTCTTCAGGCTCTTTTAAAGCTGATGCGATGATTATTATTCCCTGTTCTATGAATACTTTAGCAAAAGTTGCTGTTGGACTTGCAGATAATTTAACATCGCGAACCGCTTCCGTAATGATAAAAGAGAGAAAACTTTTAGTTCTTGCTCCCCGAGAACTTCCGTTTTCTCCAATTCATTTAGAAAATATGTTGAAATTATCAAGAATTGGAGTTGTAATTGCACCTCCAGTTCTTGGATATTATTCAGAAATTAAAACTTTAGAAGATATGGAAAACTTTTTAATTGGAAAATGGTTTGATATTTTAGGCATTGAAAACTCTTTATATAAAAGATGGGATTGACTAAATAGAGAATTAATAAGTAGATCTCCGTGTCAAGCACAAAAAATATGAACGGTAATTATCATTATTGGGCTTGACCCGATAATCTCTATTTAGTAAAGGTCAATTATTACTATATAAAAATCAGATTCTTTGGGCTATATTCTTACGGAAAATTAGATAATTGGAATGTGAAAATCATCAATTCCGTGGATTTGAGTTTCCATATCCTCTTGTCCATAATTTTGATGAGATTTAAATGTTGCAACATCTACAAATTTAGTTAAGTTTTTAATAAAAGTTAATTTCACAACTCCTGTCGGTCCATTTCTCTGTTTGCCAATAATTATTTCAGCTAATTCTTCGGGTTTTTCAACTTCTTGAGTCACATATTTTTCACCGCGAGACCTAAACTCTTTTTCTTTCTCTTTTTCCTCTTTAATTCTATAAATATCATCACGATACACAAAAAGAATAATGTCAGCATCTTGTTCAATTGCTCCACTTTCTCGAATATCACTCAACATTGGTCTTTTATCATTTCTAGATTCAAGTGAGCGATTCAATTGCGAAAGAGCAATAATAGGCATTTTTAACTCTCTAGCTAAAAGTTTTAAACCTCGACTAATTTCGCTAACTTCAGATTGTCTATCTTTTGAAGAACTAACTGAACCCATAATTTGAAGATAATCTATAACTGCTAAATTTAATTGCGGATTTTTCTTTTTCAATTTTCTTAATTTAGTTTTCAACATATTTATATTTATTCCACCGTGGTCATCGATAAATAGTTGATAATTTCTATATTCTTTAATTGTTGTGTGAAGTTTTTGCCAATTATCATTTTCTAAATCACCCGTTCGTAATTTTTGCAATTCTATATTAGATTCAATGCTTAATAATCTCAGCATCAATTGTTCAACAGGCATTTCAAGAGAGAAAAAAGCAACTCCACCACCTTTTTTCAAAGAACTATTTACAAAGTTTAAAGCTAAAGCAGTTTTTCCCATAGCTGGACGAGCTGCTAAAATAATCAAATCACCCTCGTTAAATCCAGTGGTCATTTTGTCTAAACCCTCAAATCCAGTTGTAACTCCTGTTAGATCTTTATTTTCTCTCTCACTCATTTTTTCAATATAAGCTTGAGTTGCATCTAAAATTTCGTCAGTATTTTTAAATTCTCCACTTGAACTATCTTGACCAATTTTAAATATGACAGATTCTGCAAAATTTAATAAATCTGCGGATTCCATTTCTTGTTCAAAAATACCAGATTCAATATCTTTAGCTAAATTTAAAAGTTTTCTTTTAGTGCTTTTACTTTTTAACTCTTTGATATAAAATTCAATTTTAGCAACTGGAGGTTCCATAAAAATAGTAAAAAATTCTTCTTCGTTAAATCTTCCCTGATTTTCTAAAATCTCTTTAATAAAATCTTCACTAATAACTCTTTTTGAATTGTATAGAAATACCAAAGTTCTATATAAAGTTTGATGAAAAGGTATATAAAAATCTGTTTCAGAAATTTCTGAAATGAAATCCTCAATTAATTCAGGCTGAAATACCAAAGATGATAAAACAACCCTTTCTACTGACCTATTAAATATTTTTTGAACTTGCATTATGTTAAATAATCCTTAAAATGAATTATGAAATTTTAGCAAGTTTAATGAATATCGTAATTATAAAGATGTTCTATGTCTGGACCTTCAGCAGAAATATGACGATATATAAAATTAGAAAAGAGTTTTGAACAAAAGGGACTTAATTCTAAAGGAACTTGATATATTTCTTTAAAAACGTGAATAAAATGTTCATAATTTGTAATATCTAGCTTTTGTTCATTTGTTACATTCGGAATTTTCATCACAAAAAATCGATTTGTATAATCTTGACTATAAGAAATATTGACCATTTTATTGTGCATCGGAATATCTGTAAAAGTTATCGCTCCGCCATCTAAATTGGAAATATGGAAATGGCTTAAATAATTTCTATTATCTTTAAAATATTTTAGGTCAAAAGATAAAGTTGAGAAAATTTCTTTTAAATCTAGTAAAACTTTAATATTTTTTAACCTAGATTTTTTAATTAACTCAATTGCATCGACATATTTATTAAGATAATTTCTATTGTCTTCATTTGTTGGAGCTATGTGAATTACAACAATATTATCAGAATATTTATCAATTCTTGTCAAAAATTTTATAAAAATTGAATCAGCTTCTTCTTGTGAAATATTTTCAGTATTTAGAAAGTTCATATAATCTAAAGATAAATTTTCAATATCTAATATTTTTGCATAATCAATATATTGCTCAACTCGTTTAGCTGTTTTTTCAAACATCTCTTCAGAACTAAAAAAAGATTCTGTAAAATTTTCAGAGTCTGCAAAAATATTATGAATTCCTGATAAAGTCACATTTTCTTCTGTTATCTGATTTCTTAAATCAAATAGCTCTTTTGTACTAATTTCAGATTTTTCAAAAATATTATATAAGGATAATTCAATTGCTGATAAATAAAGCGAATTACTAACAAGATGTATAAAATCTGTAAATTTACCAATTCCATTAAACCAAATTATATTTGAAATAGATCTCTTAATTTCTAGTGCATTTTCTTTAATTTTTAAATAGTGTTCAGTCATTTTTATTTTAATTTATATTGAAGTGGCTCCGAATACTGGATTCGAACCAGTGACCAAGTGATTAACAGTCACCTACTCTACCGCTGAGCTAATTCGGAACTTCTCTTAAAAAGATGGTGGAATTATAATCAGAAAAATAATGAATGTCAAGTCTTTTTCGCAAACTCGTTAATCTCATTTTTATATAGCTTTTACTAGACTGACTAAATAGAAAATTAAACGGGTATAAAACTCAGTCAAGCACGAAGATGACGGGTTATTATCATTATCTGGCTTGACCTAATAATCTAAATTTAGTCATTTTTATGCAAACATAAAGTTATTTTAGGATTAAGTTAGCTTTTTTTATTTAGTCACTTCCATAAATTTAGATAAAATAAAAGAAAAAGGAGTTGAATTTTGAATTCAATTATAGAATTTTTTATCGTCAAAGCACGATTAAATTATACTCTGATGGTTTTTATAACAATACTTGGAATTGCAAGTTATATGTTTATGCCAAAAGATGTTTTCCCGCCCGTTAAACTTGACAAAGTTATTATATCTGGGGGCTACCTCGGAACAAGTGTCGATATTCTCGATAAAATGGCGGTTACCAAATTAGAGGACGAATTACGGTCTCTATCTGGAATTGCAAAAATGGAAAGTTCTATTAAAAATAGTAGATTTTCCCTGACTCTTACACTTGAAAAAGGTGCGGATATTGACCAAGCCTTAAACGATTCAAAAGATGTTATTTCAAATGTCAAAAGGTATTTTCCATCAGATATGGACGAGCCAACAGCAAAAGTTATGGAAATGAATATTCCAATTATTGCAATTGTCATTTCTTCAGAAACTGAAAACCTTGATTCTCTTATTAGAATTGGTAAAGATATTAAAAAAGAATTTAGCACAATTAACGGGGTTTCCAATGTAAATTTATACTCTGAAAATGATAAAACTTTAGAAATTCAACTTGATGCAAAAAAAATTGAGATGTTTGGCTTAAATAAAAGAGTCTTGATTTCTGAATTACAACAATTTTCATATATTTATCCTGCAGGTAAAATTGAAGAAAAAAATAATATGCTTTTTATCTCCACATTTAATGGTCAGCGGAAAATTGAAGATATTTTAAATATTAGAATTAATATTGGTGGAAAAATTATCTTATTAAAAGATGTTGCCAAAATTGAGGAGAAATATAAAGAGAATAATGTTTTAACAAGATTTAATGGTATCCAAAATGTGGAAATGGGAGTTTTCAAGAATGAAGATGGCGATGCAATCCTTTTAGCGGAAAATGTAAAAAAACGAATTATTGAAGTTGAAAAGAGATTTCCAACTATTCAAATTAATACTTATAATGATGCTTCAAAAATCGTACGAACTCGTTTAAATACTGTTGTTTCAAATATCTTATTAGGGATTCTCCTTGTCGGTTTATCCGTTTGGATTATGATAAATGGTCGATTAGCTTTTGTTGTTACTTTAGGAATTCCAACCGCTTTACTTATCGGAGCTTTCATTATTTATTTTGCAGGTTTTGCTATAAATATTGTAACTTTATTAGGAGTTCTTTTAATTCTCGGGGTATTAGTTGATGATGCCGTTTTGGTTGCTGAAAATATTCAACGGCATATTAAATCAGGTGAGGATAAACTTCAAGCTACGATCAACGGAACAAAAGAGGTTTTGATTCCTGTTTTAGCTTCAAGTGTAACTACGATTTTTGCTTTTATGCCAATGTTAGCTTTAAGCGGAGAAATGGGAGCTTTTCTAAAAATGATTCCCGTTGCAATTATTTCACTTGTGATTGCATCTCTAATTGAAAGCTTTATTTTCTTACCTCTTCATTCTTATCATATATTTAAGGCAGATTCAAAAGAATTAGACTGGTCTCCAGTAAATCGAGTCTATCTTTCTATTTTAAGTTTTGTTGTTAAAAAGTCAAGATGGTTAGTTATACCGTTTGCGATTGTAATTATGGCATCAACTTTTGCAACAATGAAAACAATGAAATTTCAACTATTTCCAGAATTTGATTCTGATAAAATGTTTGTTCGAGGAAATTTCAATATAAATTACACAGTCGAAGAAGTTGCTGAAAATCTAAAACCTATTGAAAAAACAATTTTAGATTTAAAAGATGAATTAGATATTAAGTCAATCTCACTTTTAGCTGGTTATCAAAACTCAACTTTGGGCGGAGTAATTATTAAGCAAAATGTTTTTGATATTTTTATTGAGCTTGAACCAAAAGTTCCTCAAAACTTTATCGACGAATATGTAACTCCACTTTTTTCACCAAATCATACAGGTTTTGGAACTCGAGATTTGAGTGTTGAAGAAATTGTAACAACATTAAAATCTAGACTTGAAAATATTAAAATTGAGGGACTTGAAGAACTTCTAATAATTCGAGATAAAACAAAAGTTGCAAAATCTGATATTGAAATTCAACTAAATTCAAATGATGATGAGGTTCTGAAAACCGCAATCACACATTTGAAAAATGAAATCTCTAAAATCAATGGAATTGTAATGTTAGGCGATGATGCTCAAATTGGAATTAAAGAATTAAAATTAAAACCAAATAATTATGGTGAAAGTCTCGGATTTACAGAGGGATATTTTGCTCAAACTTTAGCTCCATATTTTTTAGAAGCTGAAATGAGTCGGGGTCTTGGCGATGAAGGAATTATCCAAATTATTACAAGGATTGATAATTTAAATAGTTTAGAATCTTTAAAAAGATTTGAAATGACAACTCCTGACGGAAAAACTAATGTTCAACTGCAAGATGTTGCTGATTTCAAAATGATTGAAAGTTTCGACTCTCTTTATAAAGTTAATGGAATTCCTGTAAAAACTGTATTTGCAAATGTAAATAATGAGATTATTACAGCTGGGGAAGTTTTAGATATTTTAAAGCCGACTATGGAAAATATCAAAAAACAGGGCATCAAAATTTACCTAAAAGGGGAACAAGAACAAAATGATAGAATGAAAATTGAAATGGGCACAGCTTTAGCAGTTGCTATTTTTATGATTTTTATGACTTTACTTATAATGTTCAACTCTTTCAGACAAACCTTGATAATTTTAACTGTGATTCCTCTTTCTGTAATTGGTGCGGTTATCGGACATAAAATAATGGGAATGAATTTCTCGATGCCCTCAATTATCGGAATCTTAGGACTTTCAGGAGTTGTTATAAATAATGGAGTTGTAATGTTGGAATTTATCCGAAATGCTTCTAATTTTGAAGATTTACTACATCGGGCATCTTTAAGACTTCGTCCAATTATTATCACATCTTTAACAACTTTTATCGGACTTTCGACTCTGATATTTTTTGCAACTGGTCAAGCCGTGATTTTGCAACCAATTTCTGTATCTCTCGGTTACGGACTTCTTTGGGGAACTGTCCTAAACCTCATCTATCTACCAGCAGCATTTGCTATGTTAAACTATAATAGATTATCTCAAAAAGGGAATTAATTAATTAAACAATATAAATTATCGGGTCAAGCCCGATAATGATAATAACCTACCATCTAGGGTAATTCACAATTAAACTATATTTTATAAAACAATAAATTTATTATATTTATCAAGGAAAGCATATCTTTGTAAATTAAAAAAATCGTTACTTCTTTAAAAAATCAGCAAGTAGAAAATTTAAAGTAGATCTTCGTATCAAGCACGAAGATGACGGGCTATTATCATTATCGGGCTTGACCCGATAATCTCTATTTAGTCAGTCCCAAAATAGATGGTCAAAATCTGTGAAAGATTTTACGGTAGCTCAAATTTAATTAGGGTTTAATTCTGGAAAATTAATAAATGGAGAATTTAGATGGGCTATCGCCAAGAGTATAAACTCAAAAACAAGGCAAATTCAGGCGGTTGGTATAACTGCACATATTGTGACAAAAGCATCAGATTTAGTAATGCGGACATCGACCATATTTGGCCACAAAGTCGAGGTGGTTCAGACAGTCAGTGTAATTTAGTAATCTCTTGTCAATCTTGCAATAGAAGCAAAGGGAATAAAATTGATGGTCGAGTAATTCAAGGTTTTGCTACGAAAATATGGAGTTGTTAGAAAATTATTCAGTAGAAAATTTAAAGTAGATCTCCGTGTCAAGCACGAAGATGACAGGCTGTTGTCATTATCTGGCTTGACCCGATAATCTATATTTTGTCAGTCCCAATATTAAATGCTTTCAGAGCTCAATCAAAATAAAAAAGGATAAATATGAAAAAAGTAAATGTAGTGTTAAGCGGATTATTAGTTGGCTTAATTAGTTTAAGTGGTTGTTCAGATAGTTCAGGTTGTAATAATGAAGATGAGGTTGTAGAAGCTTATGTTGATAAGTTTGTTGAAGATACTTTAAAACAGACAAGTTTTGGCAGACCTATTTCTGATAAAAGTAGAAATGATATGAAATCAATGATGTCTATCAACGATTACAAATTGGTTGATGTCAAAACTCTAGGAAATAGTGACGGAGCTTTAAAATGTGAAGCTGGGTTAGAAATTAGTAATGCCGCTTTACCGAATATTTCAGCAACATCTAATTTGAAATATTCTATCAAGTCAGAAAAGATAATTATGGAAGAAATTGGTTCTCCTAGATACTAAATGAAAAAATTAGTTTTAGGAATTCTGTTTTTGTTATTTGCAAACTCAACATTAAATGCTGATACTTCATTTTTGTCTTTATTTAATAATAAAGCTCAGATGTATCAGGTTTTAAATTTGCCGAATAACTCAATAACAAAATCTACAAATCAAAATTACGGATATTTGTTACCGAAAGAAAAAAATAATAAGGTGGATTTAGAGAAATGAGATTGATAGGAAATATTTTATGGCATGTGCCATTTATGGGATTTGTTCAAGCGATAACAATGTATTTATTAGGGTTAGC
>Ga0256826_1001670_pt1 | contig 13729 bp, 11 predicted proteins | sample CV79metaG_FD_185975 | JGI IMG/M metagenome (GOLD analysis project Ga0256826, IMG submission 185975) | Hydrothermal vent microbial communities from East Pacific Rise, Pacific Ocean - CV79 | ecosystem: Environmental > Aquatic > Marine > Hydrothermal vents | place: Pacific Ocean: East Pacific Rise...
AATAAAGCTGCTGAACTACTTCAAAAGGGTGTGTCCCCAGTTGTAGTTATAGTTGACCCTCAACTTCGTCGAGGTGTAGCTGAAATACTTGAGAGGTTCTCACTTGACGTTGTAACACTATCACATGCTGAAATAGATTCATCTGCTACTTTTGAAGTAATGGGTTCTATAAATATTACAGAAACACAAAATAATGAATAAAATACTAGGAAATATTAATGAATAATAAAATAATTCACCACTTATCACACACTGACCTTGATGGCTATAGCTGTCAACTTGTTATGAGATATACACCATATACTTTAAACAATTATAATGCAAATTATGGTGCAGAAGTCAAACAAAAACTAGATATGATTTTAGAGGCTATTAAAAAAGAAAATAAACCAGCAACTATTATGATTACTGATTTAAATCTTACTGCTGATGAATCAAGATGGTTAAACAAAGAAGTAAATATATTAAATGATGCAAAAAAAGAGATTACATTAACATTACTAGATCATCATGGAAGTGGAGAAGATTCTGCAAACAAATATAAATGGTATTTTTTAGATACTGATCGTTGTGCTACTAAAATAACTTATGATTACGTAAAAGAAAATTTTGATTTTAATGAACCTGAGTGGATGAATAAGTATGTAAATATTGTAAATGCTGTTGATTTATGGAAAATGGAAGAACATGACAATTTTGAGTATGGAAAAGTTTGTATGCGTCTTGTTACTGAAACTCGTGAACTTAACAAAGTTATGTTTGGAGACGTTGACAATAATTATAAAATTTCACTTTTACTTGAAGCTGTCAAATATATAGATAAAGAAAATGCACCTGTTGTTTTAGATGAAAAAATTCATAGTATTAAAAAAGATTTTTTTAGAGATGCTGAAAACAATACATTAGATAATCTAGCAACAAAATTTATAGTTAAACTTCTTGGTGAAGCTAAGGCTGAAAAGACAATATACTATAAAGGATACAGAGGATTTTTATCTTATGGTGTAGGAAACACTTCAATAGTTGGAAATGGCTTTTTACTGGCTTACCCTGAATATGATTTTATTGTAGATGTAAGCTATAGAGGAACAATGAGCCTTAGAGCCAATAATAAAGTAAGTGTTTCACAAATTTCTAAAGAGTGGGCAAATGGTGGTGGACATCCAAATGCAGCTGGTGGAAGAATTATCGGCTTTAAAGAACAGTATCGTTACGATAAAGTAAAAATACAAATCCAAGCTATCATAGATGAAAAAGAATCTCGTGCTGGAGATTTACCTTATAAAGAGGAAGACTAAGCTCTACATGTAGAGCTTAATACCCTACGCTGAAGCGGAAGGGTATTAATTCTTAGCGAAGTACCTTTCAATACCATCAGCCATTCCATGAGCCATTAAATTTCTATATTTATCTGAAATAAGTCTTTTAGCTTCAGTTGGATGTGTAATAAACCCTACCTCAATGAGCACAGATGGCATTTGAGCACCAACTAAAACCCAAAATGGCCCTTCACGAACGCCAGCATCTTTTACATTTTTATATTTTTTATTTAACGCACCTAACATTCCTCTTTGTAAGTCAATTGCTAACTTATTAGATGCTACTATATTATGATGATTTACAAGGTTTAAATAAGAATTTTTACCATACATATTCATATCACTTAAATCTGCCGAGTTTTCTTTTGCTGCTATTTTCTTAGCTCTTGATGAACGAGATGGTGATAAAAAATAGCACTCTATTCCATGTACTTTTTTAGCATTTCTTTTTGGGACTGCATTTGCATGAATACTCACAAAAATATCTGCATGTTTTTTATTCGCATATTTAGTTCTATTACTTAGTTTTACAAATTTATCTCTATCTCTTGTCATATAAACTTTATATCCACGAGATCTTAGAATTTTTTTCAATTCTTGAGAAATTTTATAAACTACAACCTTTTCTCTATATCTTTTATAACCAACAGCACCAGGATCTTTTCCACCATGCCCAGCATCAATTACTATAGTCTTACTTCTATCAACTCTTAAAGGTGCTTTGTACACAGTTTTCTTTTTACTTTTACTTACTATATTTATACGTAATTCATTTTTAATTTTACTAAAATTAATCTTTATTTTTGAATCATTTTCAATTACAAGTCTTAGTGTATCTGGTTTATATTGTGCTAATTTTATTTTTAAAATTCCATCTTTTCTAAGAGCTTGAGCCTCTAATATCATGGACGCATGTATATCAAAAACATATTTATATTTTAAAGTACTTGGATTATAAAGAGTGAAATAATTTACTTGATTTTTTTTTAGATACTTATCAAATTTTAAAATAAGTTTCGAATCTTTCCAGCCAATACTTTTTAACTTATGAGAAGATTTAACTTTAATTTTTTTAGCTTTTTTAATTTTCTTATTTGGCTTTGATTTTGGAGCAATATAATTATTTTTTGGTTTTAAAGACTTAAGTTCTTTTTCATATTTACTAACATCAATATGAAGTTTATTTCCACTTTTCACAATACCCTCTAAAGAAGATATTTTTAATTTATATTTATCTGAAATTATTGAACGTAAATAAAGACTTTTATAATCATTATATGCACGAAAACAATCACTTGTAGTGTTTGTTTTCATATATCCATTTGCACGATTTAAAATATTTGCATCACTAAGTGCATATAAGGATATAGTCAGTATTAAAAAAAGAAAAAGAGAACGAATCATATATTAATTATTCACCCTCTGTAAGTTTATCCATTAACTCTTTTACACTTATTATTTTATCAAGTTTATATCCATTTGTTCCAGAGAAAAATAAACCTGTTTCTGTATTACCTAAAAATGCATCAGATAATCTATCCGCTATACAAAAGCCAACAACCTTTGCTTCTTCACCACGATTACATGGTGCTACACAATTTGATATACATTTAATAGCTGGACCCTCACGTTTTTCAACTAAATGAGTAAGATTTGTTACAACACCTTGTGCAGGATAACCAACAGGAGAACCCATAAGTTGAATATCTTCTTTTTTAGCATTAATAAGTACTTGTTTAAGATTGTCATGTGCATCACATTCATGAGTACCAATAAACCTAGTACCCATTTGAACACCACTTGCACCAAGGTCTAACATCTCTTGTATATCATTTTTATCCCAAACGCCACCAGCAGCAATAACTGGCATACTACCCCAATTTTTTGCTTCTTCGACAACTGGTCCAACTATATTTTCTAGTTGATTCTCTTCTAGTTTACACTGCTCATAAGTAAAACCTTGATGACCACCAGACTTAGGACCCTCAACTATTACAGCATCAGGAAGTCTATCATATCTTTTTTGCCATCTTTTACAAATTATCTTCAATGCTTTAGGTGATGAAACAATTGGTACTAGTGCAACATCAGGATAACCCTCTGTAAATTCTGGCATATTTGTAGGAAGTCCAGCACCTGTAATAATAATATTTACACCAGCTTCACAAGCATCTTTTACAACACGACCATAATCATTCATAGCATAAAGGATATTTGCAGCTAAAGGTTTATCCCCACATATTTTTCTTGCATTTAAAACTATCTCTTTAAGAGCTTCTGGAGAATAAAAGTTAGCTTCAGATAAAGGTCTATCTGATACTAGCTTTTTTGTGAACTCTTTATTTTGATAATATCCAGTTCCAACAGCTGAAACTACACCTAGTCCACCCTCTTTAGCAACATTTCCAGCTAAACTATCCCAACTTATTCCAACACCCATTCCACCTTGAACAATAGGTTTTGGTATCTCATATTTTCCAATTTTTAACGACTTGAAACTCATTAGCTAACCTTTAACTTTGCAAATTTTCTTTTTCCAACTTGAAGGATGTACTCACCACTTCCTAATTGTAGTTGCATATCAGAAATTTTTTCTTGGTTTATTTTAACAGCACCTTGCTTAATATCTCGCCTTGCTTGTGAAGTAGATGGTTCAATGTTACAATCTACTAAGGCTTTTGCTATCCAAACTTCACCATCACATGAAAACTCAGGAATATCTGTTGGAATTTGGCTTTTTGCGTGAACTTTTTCAAATTCTAATTTTGCCTCTTGTGCTAATTCTTCACTATGAAACCTTGCAGTAATCTCTAAAGCCAACTCTTCTTTAACTTTTTTAGGATGTAATGTTCCATCCTCTACACCAGATTTGATACTAGCAATTTCATCTAAAGATTTTGTACTTAGTAACTCATAAAATCTCCACATAAGTTCATCAGATATACTTAAAACTTTTCCAAACATATCATTTGCTTCATCAGTTACACCAATATAGTTATTTAAAGATTTACTCATCTTCTGTACACCATCAAGACCTTCTAAAATAGGCATCATTAAAACAGCTTGTTGTTTTTTAACATCGTAAACTTTTTGAAGTTGTCTGCCCATTAGGAGATTAAACTTTTGATCAGTTCCACCAATCTCTATATCAGATTTAAGATGCACTGAATCATAACCTTGAAGAAGTGGGTACATAAATTCACTTACTGCAATAGGAGTTTGAGAGGTAAATCTTTTTGAAAAATCATCACGTTCTAGCATACGAGCAACAGTAAGAGTTGAAGCAAGTTCAAGCATACCATTTGCACCTAGTGCCTCTAGCCAATCATTATTGTAAACTATCTCTGTTTTTTCTTCATCTAGAATTTTAAATGCTTGTGTTGTATATGACTTAATATTTTTAGCAATATCATCTTTACTTAATACTTTTCTAGTAGCAGATTTCCCAGTTGGATCACCAATGGTTGCAGTAAAATCACCTATAAGAAATTGAACACGTCCACCATATTTTTGAAAAGTAGCCAATTTTTGAAGTAAAACTGTATGACCTAAGTGTAAATCTGGTGCAGTAGGATCAAAACCAGCTTTAACTGTATAAGTTTTGCCCTCGTCAAAGTATGCTTTTAAAAGTTTTTCTATTCTTTGATCATCAATTATTTCAGCAGTTCCTCTGCTTATCTCTCTTAGAGCTTCTTGTAACATATATATTAGTCCTATAATTTTTTAACGATATGCATCGTCAGTTCTGATAAGTTGTATAACTTTTATTTTTGTCTCTATTTTAGCACGAACTGTGTTAATACTAGCTTCTTTAAGTTCAAAACCTATCTCACAATATCTAGTTGATTCACTTCTATTTTTTCCAAGTTCTATTGAATTAATATCAATATTTAATTTTACTAAAAAATTTAAAAACTCAGCTAGAGTACCTTTACCACTATGTAAAGAGACTATCATTTCATAATTATATATAGTAAGCTTTTCCCATCTAACAAAAACCATTGCCTCTTGTGCATCTAGTTTTTTAGATGCTGTTTTACACATTTTATGATGTACATGAGCTTTACCTTTTTCTAAAAAAGAAACTATTTCATCACCTGATTTTGGATGACAACAATAATCAAAAACAACATCATTAATATTTGAAGTACTATAAACCTCTAAACCTCTAAAAATATATTGTTTTAACTTAAATCTTCTACTTGATAAAAATTGTTTAAATCTACTGGTTTGAGATATATCTGAAACATACTTATTTATAGCATCGCGAAACTGCTCGATATCAATAGGAATACTAGCTCTTTTTTCACAATTATGTAATTCAAACCATTCTTCAACTCTAGCATTATTTAAGTTCATTGCCGTGGCAACTATGCTGACACTAGATTTAGCATCGATATCTCTAACTCTAGCATTACAATTATGACGCATATTTGAAGTTGCTTTTGAAGTTTTAACAGCATCTATCCATGAACATCTTGTTACTGGTTTATCATCCACAATTATTTTTACTATATCACCATTATGAAGTTCTGAAAGTAATGGTGCTTTTGTTTTATTAACAAGTGCAGACTTTGCATTATTTCCAACATAAGTATGAACTGCATATGCAAAATCAAGAACAACTGCTCCCCTAGGCAAGGTAAAAGCTTGTCCTGTTGGAGAAAAAACTGATATATCTTCAGAATATAAATCATTTTTAATTAAATCATAGAAATCTTCAACAGACTCATTTTGATAACCAAGATTATTTAACCAATCTAATTTAATATTATCATTTCCACCAGATTTATATTTCCAATGTGCAGCAACTCCTAGTTCTGCAGTTTTATGCATCTCTTTTGTACGAATTTGTACTTCAAAAATTGCTGTATCATAAAATACAGTAGTATGAATAGTTTGATATCCATTATCTTTAGCAACTGCAATATAATCTTTAAATCTTGAAGATAGTGGTTGGAAATGTAAATGAATAAGTCCTAAAATATTGTAACATTTAACAGGATCATTAGTTAATATTCTAACTGCTAAAAGGTCTAATACTTCCTCAATTCCGACACCTTTTCTTTGCATCTTTAAGTAAATTGAGTAACGATGTTTTACACGAGAAAGTACTTCAAAATCATCTTCACAAAAACCATTTTTAGAAAGCAGCTTATGAATAGACTCTTTAAACTCTTCAAGTCTCATCTCAATAGCATGATAATTTGTATCAAGATAGTTGTCAATATGGTGTTTTTCTTCTTTAAAGAGATATGAAAAGCTTAAATCTTCTAATAAATTTTTTAAGAAAGATATTCCTAAACGATGAGCAATTGGTCCATAAACAACAAGTGTTTCTTCTGAAATTCGCTGTTGTTTATGCTCTGGAAGAGCATCAAGAGTTAACATGTTATGTAGTCTATCACAAAGCTTCACCACTAATACTCTAACATCTTCAATACTTGCCAAAAGCATTTTTCTAAATGAAAGTGCCGATATAACTAACTTTTCATCAGAAGTAGAAGCTGCTAGTTCAGAGTCTCTTATAGTATCAATCTTAGTTAAACCCTCAACAAGGTGAGCAACATCAACACCAAAAAGATTTTCAATCTCTTCAATACCAATATCAGTATCTTCAACTACATCATGAAGTAAAGCAGCAATTGCCATAGATTCATCAGCTGTAATAGATGATACGATAGATGCCACTAAAATTGGGTGTATTATATATGGAAGTCCGCTCTTACGAAATTGGTTTTCATGAGCTTTTGTAGAGTAAGCAAGAGCTTTTTCTAAAGCCTCACTTTTATTTATTTGAGAATAAAGATAAATCGTAGCAGAGTCTACATCATGTAGATGTTTTACTTTTTCAATATCTACTTGACTTAAACCCAAAAGTTTTACTTTTACTTTTCTAAATCAACAAAGCCTTTGATTGTAACAAGGCCTTCAGCAATCTCCATTAAAGCTAGATCTGCTTCTTTTACTAGTTTTGAAACATTTAGTTTACTAATAGCACCATTTAAAAGTTCATCTGTTCTTTTTGATACTGCTATTGCTAATTGGTATCTATCCATTGTTGGGTTATTATCTAAAATCTTCGCTGTTAATTCTTCAACTTTCATATTAATAAAGTTCCTTTTTTAATTTTATTTAACTATTGAGCAGTTGCTCATATTTCCATTTAAAATGTCTAATAAATTTCCTTTAATAGACATATCACATACAATAATTGGAAGTTTATTATCTTTTGCTAGAGCAATAGATGTATCATCCATAACTTTGATATCATCTTTTAAAGCTTGCTCATAAGAAAGTTCAGGTAATTTTACTGCATCAGAAAATTTAGCTGGATCTTTATCGTAAACACCATCAACTTTAGTAGCTTTAATAATTACTTCTGCACCAATTTCAACTGCTCTTAGAGTTGCTGCTGTATCAGTTGTAAAAAATGGATTTCCTGTCCCTGCTGCAAAAATAACAACACGACCTTTTTCTAAATGACGAACAGCTTTACGGTTGATGTAAGGCTCAGCAATTTGCTCCATTTTTATAGCTGTTTGCATACGAACTTGAAGTCCAGCATGTTCACAAGCTTCTTGCATAGCTACACCATTAATAACAGTAGCAAGCATACCCATGTAATCACCAGATGTTCTTTTGATAATACCATCTTGAGCAGCAGTTACACCACGAATGATATTACCACCACCAATAACAATACCAACCTCAATGCCAGCATCTACAAGTGATTTTATCTCTTGAGAAATATATTTTAAAATCTGTGTATCAATTCCATAACCCTCTTCACCAGCGAGAGCCTCGCCTGAGAACTTAACCAATACGCGTTTGTTAGTCATGAAAATCCTTACTATTTTCGCGAATTATACTTAAACTTGTGTTAAAGTGATATTAAGTCAGTAATTTCAGAAAAAACAAGAGCACGATTTTCCTCTTTTGAATTAAGAATTTTATCAAGTAAAAGTGCAATATTCTCATCAATATTGGGTACTATTTCTCTAATATTTTCAAGTTTTTCTTTTTTTAGTACATTTGTAAATCTATCATAAGATGAATATGCTTCTTTTTTCGCTAATTTAAAATAGAGTTTACGACCAAGTTCAAAGACTTCAAACTCTTCATTTTTACCAGTTTTTACTTTATCATTTAAACCAAGTTCTACATCAATATTTTTACTTCTAAGATATGCTCCAAGCTTCATTACAAAGCCAAGATTTGCATGAGTATATTGACTCAAAATTCTTTCATTAAAGGACTCAAAGCTTTCAGTTGATTTTTTATAAGTTTGATACTTCAACATCAATGTTTCTACATAATATTTAGCATATTTTAGTGGTGCAGATTTTATAACTGTACGACCTTCAACACCCTCGTTTGAGACTAGTTTTCCACCAAGATAGATATTTACACCATCAACAGTTTGTCCATCTATTTTAGCCTTACAACCCTCAAAACCGATATCTCCAAGACCATGAATACCACACCCTTTTACACAAGCAGACCAGTACATACGAACTTTTCCACTTACCAATGGTACTTTTTCATCTAGATAAGTTGCCATATTTATCGCATCATTTTTATTTTCAATTACACCAAATGGACAGTGCTCAGTTCCAGCACATGCTATAAGATTGTTAAAATATGGAGTATTTAAACTTTTATACTTATCAAACAAAGTCTCAGATAACATAGAATCTACTTCTTTAACACCAAGTATATAAAGTGATTGTTCCATATCAAAACGTATTTGTTCATTTCCATACTTCTTAGCTAATTCTGAAACTGACACCATATCACTTCCAGAGAATATACCAGATGGAACGACTACATGTACACCAAAAGTTCCATCACGAAGTTGAACTTTTCCTTGAGATGAATCATTCGCATCCATCTTTGTCATAGTCTCACCAGCAGTAGCAAAATCAACACCAGCATTATCTCTTATAGCTTTTGCTATTACTTCTATGCCAACAGCTTCTACAAGATGATAAAGACGATTTTTATTACGGTTATCACGAAAGCCAAAACGTTTAAATATATCAGTTAAAGATGAAAAAGCTTTTATAACCTCATCTTCATTTTCTAAAAATATACCGGTATTTTTACCAACTACACCAACTTTTCCACCAATATACATGTTATAGCCATATACACCATCTTTTTGAGCAAGTACGAAACCACAATCATGGCAAAAAATATTACATCTATTTGAAAGTGAACCAGTTATGGCAGTGTTAAATTTTCTAGGAAGGGTAGATATCCAATCTGCATTATAAAGAAAAGTCTCTTGTAGTTTTAAAAGTGTTTTATGTGATGGTATAACATTATCAAATGCCAAACCATCCAATGGGTCGCACATAATACTTCTGATATTATCAACACCTGTTTGATAACCATCAATTCCAACAACTTCAAGTCTTTTTATAATAGTTGGTAAATCTTCTATGCGAAGATATCTAAGTTCACACTGTTGTCTTGTAGTTAAATCAATATAATCTTGTCCAAATTCTACAGCACATTTCCCAATAACTTTTGCTTGGTCTGCATTTAGATATCCACCAGGTATACGAAGTTTAAGCATAAATCGCTCAGGAGTTGCTGGACGGTCATAAATCCCAAAGCATTTTAAAAAGTATTTTTTATCATCATCAGGAATAGACTCATAACCATTTTCAGCATACTCAATTAAGGCATCAAAAGCTTCTTGTGGATTTTTAGTAGCTTTTACTTTTTCAATCTTATTAAGTTTTTTATTTCTTGCTTCGAATGCTTGTTGTAGTATTTCCATTTATGAAGACTCCGTCTTTTTTATTATTATAGCTATTTATTAGGCAGTTTATTTAGAATTATTGTATATTTTTTGAACATCTTATCATTTTGCACTTAAAATAGAATCTGATTAAAGCTCTACATGTAGAGTATAACATCTGCTAGAAACTCAGCCTCTTCTTTGTTGTGTGTTACATAAACTAAAGTAAATTTAAACTCTTCTTGTAAGCTTAGTATCTCTTGTCTAAGTTGAAGATTCAACTCATTGTCTAGACTTGAAAGTGGTTCATCCATAAGTATTATTTTAGGATTTACAACAAGTGTACGAGCTAATGCAACTCGTTGTTTTTGACCACCTGAGAGTTGTGATATCTCCCTAGACTCAAAGCCACTAAGATTTACTTTTTTTAAAATCTCTTTTACTTTTTGTTTTCTCTCATTTTTAGCTAGTTTTTTAATTTTCAATCCAAACTCTATATTTTGTTCAACATTTAGATGTGGCCATAGTGCTAAATCTTGAAATACAAAACCAATACCTCTTTTATCCGCTTCTATTATTATATTATTTTTTTCACTTACGAGTCTATCATCTATATATACCACTCCATCATCTACGGTTTCTAATCCAGCTATAACTCTTAAAAGTGTTGATTTACCACTTCCAGATGCACCAAAAAGAACTACTCGTTTTCCTTGTTCTACATGTAGAGAGAAGTTATCTAGTACTTTAATATTATCATATTTTTTTGTAATATTTTTCATATTTATCAAAATATTTTCCTTAAAATAAACCAAGCTAAAAGCGGTGATAAAACTATAAGTATCATCATAACACAAAGTGCAGATATTATCTCCTGTGGAGAGTTTGCCATAAGGGTAAAAAGTTTAACTGCGAAAGTATCGTTTCCTGCTGAATAAAGTAACATTGTAATATCTGTATCACGAATCAAAAAAACAAAAGCTAAAAAATAAGAAAATATAAAAGATTTTTTTAACAGAGGTATTGTTATATGTAAAATAGTGTAAATTTTTGAAGCACCCAACACTCTTGCACTATCATCAAATGAAACTGGTAATTGCGCTAAATTTGACATAATAAGCCTACTGCTAATAGCACTATACTTTAAGATATAGGCTAAGATTATGATGATTGGACTTGCATATATAAAAGAACTCCACTCATGGTTAAAAAGCATTATAAAAACTATACCAATGACTGTACTTGGTATAGCAAAAAATAAAACACTAAAAAAATCTAATATATATAAATTTTTTCTTTTAATAAAATAAGCTAAAATAAATCCAAAAAATGTAATAAAAAAGGCACCAATACAAGCATAAATAACACTTCTAAAGATACTATCACTTACAAGTTCAAAAGCTTTTATATAGTTTGAAATTGATACAGAATTTATAACTAAAGTAAAAATTGGCAAGATTACAAAAGCAGTTGCTAAAAATACAACAAAACTAAGAACTATGTAATTATAGTTTTTTAAATCTATAAGATTGTTATTTTTAAAACCTCTATGCTCAAAGATTGTAGCATAGTTTTTTTTAGTGTAATATTTTTCAAAAAACAAAAGTGTAGCAACTATTAGTGCAATAAGTATACTTAAAATATATGCAGATTTATACTCATAAAAAGCAGAAAATTCGACAAAACTCTGCATAACAAAGGTCTTATATCTTAAAAAATTCACAACACTATAATTGCCAAGAGATAGTAAAAAAACTATGCTAGATATTAAGAACAAATATGGAGATATTAACGGTATAGTTATTTTTCTTAAAATACAAACCCAAGAGCAATACACCCTTGCAGAATCTTCAAGTGATTTATTTATATTTTTTAAAAGTAAAAAAGTGCTTAACATTGGGATTGGTAGATAAATTACTGACTCTACTAATACAACACCTCCAAAACTAAAAAGCCACTCTCCAAATAACTCCGAAAAACCTAAAGCTATGATATATGGAGGTAAAAAAAGCGATAAACTAAAGATTAGTAAAAAAGTATTTTTAAAAGGGAGTGTTGTTTTTTCAAACAATATTCCAAGAATAACTCCAAAAAAAACACTTATAAATGTAACACTTAATGACAAAAAAATAGTGTCAAAAAAAAGTGTCATTTTCTTAGTATCCAGCCCACTCTTTTAAAAATGGCTCAATCTCATGCATTTTTTGTGCAACATCTTTGTAGTCAACTTTCATGACTTTTATATCTTTTAATGCCCTTAACTCTTTTGGTGGTTTCACCTCTACATGTAGAGGTATCTGCGCACAATCAGCAAGTGCTAATTTAGCTTCAACCTCGCTTGAAAGTAGATAATCAATAAGCTTTTTGGCATTATTCTCATGTTTAGCACCCTTTATCAGCATAACAACATTTGGAATCACAAAACAACCAAGTCCACCCTCTTCTTGATCAGGATAAATCATCTTTATATCTTTACCAGCTCTAATCCTACTAACAGCATCATCGCTATCAACTAAAGAAAAAAGATATCGTTTTTTTGCAATAAAATCAGCACTTTCACCATTGCTTGTTGAGATTTTCACACCATTTTGTTTTAAGCCATTTAAAAATAATTTTGCTTTTTTATCCCCTAGTTTTATAAACATAGCAGAGATTTGTGCAGTTGTACTTCCAAAAAGTGGGTTTGCAATTACTGCTTTATCTTTATACTTTTCATCTAAATAATCAAAGACTGAGCTTGGATACTTTTTCATATTTCTATCTGCTACAAGTACTCTAAGTCTTGCTGAAAATCCACACCAAAAACCATCTTTATCTTTAAAATTATCTGCTATCTCTTTAGAGTTTTTAGATATGTACTTACTTAATAATCCTCTTTGTTTTAACATCTGTGCGCGTATTGGCTCATTTGCCCAGTATACATCTGCTTGAGGATTGTTTTTTTCTGCTATAAGTCTATTTACAACACCAGTACTTTTACTCTCTTCAGTATCATAAAGTGCTTTTACTTTTATGCCTGTTTTTTTCTCAAAATCTTTTAAGATTGGCTCTGAAAATACTTGGTCTTCTGAAACATAAATCACTACTTCATTTTTATTTTTATCATTAGAACATCCTAAAAAGCCAAATATAAATAAAAAAACTAAAAAAAAGTACTTCATACTATTTTATCTCTAGATTTTTAAACTTTGTATAGGCATCTGCCTTAGTCCAAACACCAATTCCACCAGCTTTTGTAAAAGTTGTATCATCCCCTTGTAAAAGTTTTTTACCATCAATATATGCTTCATAATGACTCTTATTTTGTATGATTTTCATAGTATGATATTTTGAAGAGTCTAAATGAACTTTAGCACTTTTCATCATACTTCTATAACCATTTTTTACATAATAAAATCTAAAATTATCTTCAAGTGGATTAAATCTAGCTACATAGTAGTTGTTATCATCAACTACTCTATACATTATCCCACCACCTTGATCTTCTTCACCAGAGATAGCTTTAAACTCTACGCTTATCTCACCATTTAAAAAAGAGATATTTTTAGTATATGAAAAATTATACGAAAGACCTCTTCCTTTAGCATCATCACTATTTATGCTAATATTTTTAAAATTAAAACTATCAGCATTTACAGATAAAACAAGTAAAAAGATT
>Ga0256826_1001671_pt1 | contig 13724 bp, 11 predicted proteins | sample CV79metaG_FD_185975 | JGI IMG/M metagenome (GOLD analysis project Ga0256826, IMG submission 185975) | Hydrothermal vent microbial communities from East Pacific Rise, Pacific Ocean - CV79 | ecosystem: Environmental > Aquatic > Marine > Hydrothermal vents | place: Pacific Ocean: East Pacific Rise...
AGCAAGTTTTTCTAAGTGAAACGCAGCATTATGTACAACAAGTGTAGATAGAGTAGAGTTATTCGCCTCTAAAAACTTATAAATACTACTCTCATTAAAACTCTTTTTATCTTTAATCATTTGATTTGTTATATGATGAATACTTGAAGCCTTAGGCGGAATCTTTTTTCCTTCATTAATTAGTTCATACTCTGTAGAAAAACCACTATTTTTAGAATATATCATTCCAATAGAACAGATTTTGTCCTCTATCTCTAAGCCCGTTGTCTCAGTATCTAAAAAAATTAACATTTTACTATTCTCACCTGTTTACATCTGTTTGAAACCAGCATAAAAGAGAAGTACCCTGCAAGAAGTATGAAGCCAAAGAGTATGTAAATGTTAAACCATTCAAAAAGAGACTCAGAAGAGCTAAAGAAAAAGCTTAGCACTAAAGAAAAAATCATCTCAGAAGCGACTAGCCAAATCAGAAGCATAAACCATCTTCTCCAAAATTTTACTAAATCTCCATACCCAACAGGATCTATAATCTCTGCATTTTGCTCTTTTACACAAGTTAAAAGATTGAGTTTATAACCTGCAAAACATCTATTAAAAAGATACTTTGTACTTCTAAAGAGAGCTAGCAGTATCGCAACATTCCACAAAATAACAAACCAAAATTTAAAAAGAGACAAGAGTGCATCAATGACTTCACTATTTAACGAAGGGTAGCCCTGTTTTACATAGAGAACAGAGCTTACTAAAAAGGACATTACTGCTGCAAGAAAAAAACTTCTTATTGTGATATATGTAGCCCAAGAAGCCCATAAACGAAAATAAAATTTACTCAACTTTTTTACCAAAAGGCTCCAACATTGTATGATAATGTTCAAGTGTCATAAAACTTTTCTCAAACCTATAACGAATAATGAATTCAACTACCTTATCTTTAAAATCTTTATCGACATTTTCCACTCTTCCAAAGTATGCTAATGAACTATTTTTACTCTTTACTTTAGCAGTTTTATCATAACTAATTGAAAGAATTTGTAGATATTTTCCCTCTTTTATCTCTCCTAGGTTTTCACGCACAAGTGAAGCACCAGAAAGATTTATGGCCTTAAAATCAAAAATCTCTTTAAAATTATTTACTTTTTTATCGATTCCAATCTCTTTAAATAGACTTTCTAATATTTTTAGATTCTCTTTACGAGTAATTTCATATCCAGAAATCTTACTTGTTAAGTTTTTTAGTCTGTCTAGGGCTGAGCTCATCTATTATGTCCTTTAGTAAGATTATATCAAAAAAAGTATAATTTAATATCAGTTACTATATAATTTGTTCATAATACAAATGAGAGACATATGAAACAATTATTAATATTTTTAACTGCTACAGTTTTACTTTTTGCTAACGAAGATTTGGATTTTGAAAATGATTTTTTAAGTAGTTTAGATGAAGTAAGTGAAATAGCCACAAAAACAAAACTCAATATTGATGATACTCCTTCTTTTATCACTGTCTTACATTCAAGTAAACTACAAGAACTTGGTATAAACAATGTATATGAAGCTCTTGCACAAGTCCCAGGTGTTCAACTTAAACGAGAGGCTAGTGGTGTCCCTGTTGTTATCTTTAGAGGTGTTTCACAAAAAGGTGAAGTTAAACTTATGGTTGATGGTGTCACCATAAACAACTCATATCGTGGATCTATCTACCACTATCTTGATTTTCCAATAGAGCTAATTGAAAGAATAGAAGTTATTCGTGGTGCAGGTTCTGTTCTTTATGGAAGTGGTGCTATAAGTGGTGTTGTAAATATTATCACTAAAAATGCAAATAATAACAATGAAGATAGTGTTTTCATCTCAGGTGGAACTTATGATTACTACAAAGCAGGAACTCATTTTTCTACAAAAATCGATGATATTCAAGTTGCTTTTGATGCATATTATCAAAATAGCTCAAAAACAATTGACTCTACAGATAGACATCTAAGAGATTTTTCTGTTGGTGTAAACATTAAAAATGAAAACTTTGGACTTATAGCAAGAATCAAAGAGTCAAATATTGGGAATGCTTATGGCATACTTGATGTACCTGATTTAGATACAAAAAAATATGACAATATTAATGGAGCTATTTTTGCACAACTCTCATACCACGATAAGTTAAGTAAAGAGAGCGAAATTGAAATTCTTGCAGGTTACTCTAAATATGGACAAATAGTAGCAGCACAATATTCTGCTGGAACTCTCGATGCTAAATACCATGAACACTCATACTATGCCCAGATAGATTTAAAATCAACGATACTTCAAAACAATACTTTTTTACTTGGTTCAAAATATGAGTCTTCAGAAGTTACTCAAAGTGAAGTTAAAATGGGTTCAACTCTTCGTCCTCCAGTTGCTAATCCAGACTCAAAAAGAGATATCCTTTCTCTATATGCAAATGATATCTATTCCATTTCTTCAGATTTAGATATATCTGCTGGATTAAGATATGATAACTACTCTGATTTTGATGATGCTTTTTCTCCTACTCTTGGACTTGTTTATAGATTAACACCTACTATAAGAGTAAAAACTCTCTATGCTCAAGCTTTTCGTGCGCCTTCATGGGTTGAAATCACTAAAGCTAATAGTAATTTAAAAGCTGAAACATCTGGCTCTATTGAAGCAGGAATCATTTACAAAAATGACCAAGATACAACACTGCGTTTTAATATTTACACAACTAGAATAAACGATATGATTGTAAAAAATGCATCAAGAATATATGTTCAAAATGAAGGTGGTAATTTTACTGGAAGTGAGATAGAGTATATCTATATGCCAAACAATAAACTAGAACTTAATGTTTTTGGCTCATATATTCATGCAGTGGATAGTGATAATAATGATTTAGCAGATGTTGCAAATATCTTAGCAACAACATCACTTATTTATAAACTTGATAATGGCCTTAGCTTTGGCTCCCTTCTAAAATATGTATCTAGCTCAAAACGCAGCCAAACGGGTACTCCGGACAGTAGAGATGATATGCCAAGTAGTCTTATTTTTGATGAAACAATCTCTTACAGTTTTGAAAATTTTTCAGCTAATTTAATTATTAAAGATCTATTTGATAAGGGCACATACTATGCACTTCCAGTACGTGGTGCTTACAACAATGATTTTAATGATGGTGGAAGATCAGTTTTACTCAAAGCAACTTGGGAGTTTTAAGATGAGATTTCTACTCTTAGCTTTTATCTTCACTAGCTCTCTCTTCTCCTTAGGTATAAATGAATCTCTTTTGAGCATTCATGCTACTTTGGTACCAAAAATTCCTCTGATGGATTATAAGTTTAGAGACAAACTAAATAACAATGCCATAAGTGTCATTATATTTTATGATAGTAGTGAGTATAAAAATGCTAGAGTGCTACAAGAGAAAATCCAGTTAAAATACAATAAAGGGATTAAAAACTATCCTGTTAAGACTACCTTAGTTAACTATAAAAAAGCAAATATTGAAAAAGCAAATATATACTATCTTTTTCCTTCAAATAAAAAAAATATTAACAAAGTTCTTAAACTCTCTGCAAAAAATGGTGCAATAACTTTTGCATATTCAAGCACAGATCTTGCACAAGGCTGTATGATTGCTTTGAACATAGGAACGAAAGTTAAGCCAATTATAAACCTAAACGCAATTAAATTACATCACATTGAACTACGACCTACTCTACTTAAGATTTCAACCATTTACTCTAGTAGAGACTCTTTATGATGAAAAAAACTTATCAGTCACTTACTTTTAAAACACTTGTTTTACTCTTTGGTACATCGATTTTTTTCATCTCTTTTATTGCATATAGTATTCATCAATCATTTTCACAAGGATTTAAAAATATTATCTTAGAAGATATTAGTTCTATAGAAGAAAATATTTCACCTTCAATTGCATTAAACTTAAGCTTTGGTTTTGAAGAAGCACTTAGTGAAATAGCAAATACTCAACTTAAAAATAAAAAAATACTTTTAATCCAAATTGATTCACCTCAACTAAAACAAAACATCACCTTTACAAAAGGGAAAAAAGATCTTAATCAACTTAAAAAAGAGGGACAGTTTACATCGACTACTTCGCTCATAGATCCTTCAGTAGCATTAAAAATTGGGACCTTAACGCTTGTCTACTCCAACCATCTTTACAACAAATATATGGATGATTTTTATAAATGGCTCTCTTTTAGTATTATTGTTTTTGCCCTTGCTATCGCAGCCTTGGGAATTTTACTTTATAACTCACTCAAGCATCTGAAGTACTTAGCTTACTCCTTAGAGCGTTTCAATCCTAACTCTCCTACCGAACTCTCTTACAACACAACAAGAACAGATGAGATTGGAATGATTAGTAAAATAGCTAATAAGCTTATAATTAAGCTCATCAATCACCTTGACAATATTAAACAACTTCATCAAGAGATCTCATCAAAAGAAGCTCACCTAAAAGAAGCTCAAAGAATTGCTAAAGTAGGAAGTTGGGAATATGATGTTATCAAAGACAAACTAGAGTTAAGTGATGAAATTTATCGTATTTTAGGTCTTAAACTCTCCACCAACATCTCTTGGGGTGAATTTTTACAATTTATATCTAAAAATGATTATGAAAGAATATTTAAAACCATAAATGATGCAGTTACCAATGGTTCAAAATTTGACATTGAGTATGAACTAATATTACAAGATAAAAAAGTAATTTATATTCAAACAAAGGGTAAAGTAAGAAAAAAAACAGATGGACAGATAAAGATTACTGCTGTAAGTTTAGATATTACTAAAGATATTCAAAATAAAAAAATCATTGAGAAACTTGCTTATTACGATGCACTTACAGGCTTAGCAAATAGAACACTACTTAAAGATAGAATGCATAAGGCTATACAAAACTCAAAAAGAGAATCTTCTCAGTTAGCAGTTATGTTTTTAGATCTTGATCACTTTAAACTTATCAATGATACTCTAGGACACAATGTAGGAGATGACTTACTTATCTATATCACCGAAGTTTTAAAAGGAACTATCAGGGAGTCTGATACTCTAGCTCGGATTGGTGGAGATGAGTTTGTCATACTTCTTCCTTCTATTAACTCTTTAGAAAATATTAAAGCCGTTGCAAATAAGATTTTAAAAGCACTTCAGATTAAACATGCCATAGGGACACATGAACTCTATATAACTTCAAGTATAGGTATCGCTATATACCCTGAGCATGCGACAACTGCTGAAGAGCTTATTAGAAATGCTGATACAGCTATGTATGAAGCTAAAAACAATGGTAGAAATAGCTTTAAAATCTATGCTGATGCTATGGGAAATTATGTAGATAAACAGATGCACCTTGAACAAGATCTTATTCAAGCAGTAAAAAATATAGATGAGATAGAAATATTTTACCAACCAAAAATTGATTCTATTACAAACTTAATTTCAGGAGCAGAAGCTCTTGTAAGATGGAGACACCCAAATAAAGGGCTTATCTTTCCAGATGACTTTATCTATATAGCTGAGAGTACTGGACTGATGATTGAACTAGGCAATATTATTATAGAAAAAACTATTGCACAACTTTCTAAATGGGAAGAACAAGAGCTTTCAGGTCTAAAAATTGCGATAAATCTTTCACCAAGACAGTTTCAGAGTTCAGAACTTGTCTCTTTTATATCAAGTATGATAAAAAAATATCAAATTAACCCTGAACAACTTGAGTTTGAAATAACAGAAACTCTTTCAATGGCAAATACATCTAATACTCTTCGTATTTTAAATGAGTTAAAAGTCATTGGTGTATCTATTGCCATTGATGATTTTGGTACAGGACACTCATCTCTTTCTTACCTAAAAAAATTCCCTATTGACACACTTAAAATAGATAAATCTTTTGTTATGGATATTACTGAAGATGACGAAGATAGGATCATTGTTCAGACAATTATCTCTATGTCTCACTCACTAGGATTTGATACAGTAGCTGAGGGTGTTGAGACTATTGAGTTAGTAAATTTACTTAGAAATATGGACTGTAATCAGCTTCAAGGTTACTACTACTCAAAACCTATTCCTCAAGATGAATTTACAAGATTTTTAAAAGAGTATAATCCAAATAGTTAGGCTATAATGTCACATGGATTACTTAAAAACGCAGGGTATTGATGCCCTAAACGGAACAATCAAAATTTCTGGTGCAAAGAATGCTTCTCTACCTTTAATTGCTATGACAATTTTAGCCAAAAGTAGAGTAAGAATTAAAAATCTTCCACATGTTGCAGATATTAACACTCTGCTTAAACTTCTCTCAAACCTAGGTTCACAATGTGAATTCTTAGATGATTGTGTAGAGGTTGATACTTCAAGTATAAATGAGACTAAAGCAACTTATGACATTGTTAAAACTATGAGAGCTTCTATCTTGGTTCTTGGTCCAATTCTAGCACGTTTTGGGCACTGTGAAGTATCTCTTCCTGGTGGCTGTGCTATTGGTCAACGTCCTATTGATTTACACTTAAAAGCCTTAGAGCAGATGGGTGCAAATATAGAGATTAAAGCTGGATATATTGAAGCAACTGCGCCAACAGGTCTTACTGGATGTAAAATCAACTTTGATAAGATTACTGTAACTGGTACTGCAAACATTGTTATGGCAGCGGCACTTGCTAAGGGAACAACTACCATTACAAATGCAGCAAGAGAGCCTGAAGTAGTTCAACTCTGTGAAGTTCTTCAAGAGAGTGGTGTAAACATCAAAGGAATTGGAACTGCAATTCTTACTATTGATGGAAGTGATGGCGAACTTATAAATATAAAAGAGTTTTCTATCATACCCGATCGAATAGAAGCCGGAACATATCTCTGTGCTGGTGCTATCACAAAATCAGAGTTGACACTTACAAATGTTGAGCCAAAACATTTAGATGCAGTCCTCGCAAAACTTGAAGAGATGGGAAGTACTTTTACATTAACAGAAGATACCATTACAATTCATCCTTCTCAAAGTATCAAACCTGTTAAAATAGTAACACAAGAGTACCCTGCGTTTCCAACAGATATGCAAGCTCAATTTTTAGCACTTGCAACACAGGCTGATGGTGTATCAATCATAGAAGAGAGACTTTTTGAAAATCGCTTTATGCATGTAAGTGAACTACAACGAATGGGTGCAGATATAACTCTTAATGGTCATACAGCAACTGTTAACGGTAAAACGAAGCTAAGTGGTACAGATGTTATGGCAACAGACTTAAGAGCTTCTTCTGCACTTGTTTTAGCTGCTCTTGTTTCAGAGGGTGAAACAAACATTCATCGTATTTATCATTTAGATCGTGGGTATGATGCTCTTGAGAAAAAGCTTCAAGGTGTTGGAGCGAAAATAGAGAGATTAAAAGAGTAAAAAATTACTCTTGAAAAATAATCATCTCATAAACTGAACGAGTTGTTACCAGTGCTTTATCTGGTGAAACGGAGTGTGAATTTTTTGCACTCTGAACCTCATGACGAAGTTCTGCTATCTCTTTTTCCATACCATCTACATTATCTTTTAAACGTAAAATGATGTCTACTCCGGCAAGATTAACTCCAAGCTCACGTGTTAAACGTAAAATCAATTTTATCTTATCAACATCACGCTCAGAGTAGAGTCTTATACGACCACTTGAACGAGAGGGGCAAATAAGATTTTCTCTCTCATACTGTCTTAATGTTTGAGGATGAATATCTAATATTTTTGCAACAATACTAATAAGATAAACAGGCTCATCATATTTATGAATCATTTTTATACCTCTTTTGGCAGTTTTTCTTTCATAAGTTTAACTAACTCTTCATCTAAATCTTCAACCTTCGGTAAAATTATATTAGCTCTTAAATATAAATCACCACGAACCTTAGTCTTTCTATTCATTGCACCCATCTCTTTTACACGAAAACGTTGTCCATTTTTTGTATTTGTTGGTACTTTTAGTTTTATCTCTTTTTCAAGAGTTTGGATAGCTACCTTGTCACCAAAGAGTGCTGCGTTTAGAGGTAAATCAAAGCTCTTAACAAGATCATTATCTTCTCTCTCATACTCAGGGTTCGTAGCTACTGTTATCTTTAAAAACAGATCTCCAGCTCGACCACCTTGAGCATGACCTTTTCCTTTAACTCTCATCTTCTCACCACTCTTCACACCAGCGGGAATTTTGATATCAAATCTATCTCCATTTACTGCAACAGAGTGACTTCCACCAAGAATTGACACTACAAAAGGGATAGTAACACTTGTTTCCATATCTAAGTTTACTTCTTGTTGGAAACCTCCACCAAAGGGACTTCCTCCACCGCCAAAACCGCCGCCGCCGAAGCCACCGCCGCCACCAGAGAACATTTCACGAAGTATATCTTCCATGCTACCTGCGCCAGCTCCACCATGACTTCGTGAAAAATCATGAAAGTTCTGCCCACCAAACATTGAATCACCATGCATATCATACTGCTGTTTTTTCTGTTTGTCGCTTAGTATTTCATATGCTGCGTTTATCTCTTTAAATTTATCTTCTGCATCAGATTCTTTGTTTACATCTGGATGATACTGTCGTGCTAACTTTCTATATGCTTTTTTAATTTCTGTTTCACTTGCATTTTCATTTACTTCAAGTGTTTCGTATAGTGATTTACTCATAATATTCCTAAATTTTTAATACTGTTATTTAAGTGTGATTATATCACAAGAGTTGAGTTGATGTCAATCAAGGTTAGAGAATTAAGGAGCTATTATTTCGTATAGCCAAAGATTTTGGGTATGCTCGGCTCACACATAAAGCTCTGGCTAAATGAGTAATATCTTCTTCTGTAAAGTTTTTACTCTCGTTAAAACCTCTTTTTCCATATGCCACACTCTCAACAAAACCTAATTTTATAAGTTTAAGTGTAATCTCATCTGCCATTCCAAGAACTGATGAAGCTTTTACTATCTCACATCTTGCATAGCTATCACCCTCAAAAGAGACATTAGCAGCTCTTAAACTTGCATCATCACCAGGTATCTGTTGTGCACCAAAAAGAGGCTTTGAAGCCACAGTTGCATCACTGAATTTTGGAATAAACTGTGAAAGATGATCTATAGCTAAAGAGCTGCGTTTTGAGATCTCTTGTTTACTCCACCCCTTATATATCTTCTCAATATATTTTTCATCTAATCTTGGTTGAGCACTAAGAGTGCCACTTTTAACTAGCCCATCTTTAAAAAGAGTTATATCTTCTGTCATTCCATGAAGTTGAAAGTAACCATCTGGGTATGGAGTAAACTGAGCCATACCTCTTGGTGTTCCTCTCTCTCCATAAAAAATCACCTCAGGCCATAAGGTATCATCTTTCCATTTAGTAACATAAGCCGCTTTAAACTCTACGAAACGCTCACGTTTAAATCCAAGCATATCATCTATCTCACCACTTTTAAAACCTGCTGCATTTATGAGATAATCAAACTTCTCTTCTTTTAGTTCTTCATTATGTTTATACTCTAAAAGATACGCCTGTTTCTCTCTTGAAATATTTGTAACAATAGTTTTTGTTAGTACTTTTGCTGTTGCTATACTCTCTAGTGCTAAAGTTACACTTGCTGCTAATCTAAAAATATTTAGCCCATACTCCTGAACCATAATCAGAGGAAACTGTAGCTTCTCTAAATCAATATTTTTTGCAACGGGTATCATCCACTCCTCAAAGGAGAGAGGTTTATCTAAAGGCTCTTTAGTTTTTAAGAGCTCTATCTCTTCTCGTGTGAAAATTTTATAGTAGTCATTTTCACTTCCAAGAACTCGATTTGTTATATCTCTATCTATCAACGAGATATACTCTTTTTTGAGTTTTTCTAAACGTCGGTATAAATCTTCTGGTTTTCCCTTGTCCTCTTTTGGAACAGCAATCACAGTTGGTCTAAAATCAACAGCACAAGGATAGAGTTGTATAAGTTCAATAGACTCTCTTAAGAGTGTTAAACACTGCTCATCAGAGATCTCTCTATAGAGATTTCCTCCAGCATGTAGATGGCATATAGGAGGACCATCTACTAGTGTCTCTTTTTTTTCAAATAGAGAAATATTTAAACCAAGTTCGCTAAGGTATAAGGCTAAAGAGGAGCCTGCAATGCCCCCGCCTATTATCGCTACCTTAGCCTTTTTTAATTTTGACATTACTTAGTGCAATACTTTTAAAATATCAATAAAGTTGTCCACTACAACTTCAGGATTATATACTCTAATATCTTCACCATAGTTGTAGCCATAACTAACCCCTATCGACTCTATATTTGCAGCCTTAGCAGCTAAGATATCATTTTTAGAATCACCAATCATCAAAGCATCTTCAATAGAAAAATTTAATTTTTCACAAGCATATATAAGAGGTAAGGGGTGGGGTTTTTTCTCCTCAAGAGAGTCACCACCTAAGCAAAATGAAAAAAGATGAAACATCTCTAACTTAGTTAAAATCGGTTCTATAAAAGCAGAAGGTTTGTTTGTTATGATCACTAACTTGTAAGCATTTTTATGCAGGAGTTCAAGTGTCTCTTTTACATCTTTATAGGGCAATGTTGCTTCACAAAGGTTGTTTTTATAGTATTGTAAAAAGATAGATAGTGCTTCTTCAAAAAAAGTACTATCTATGTTCTTATCAATATCTACACTAGCACTTAAAGCACGCTTTACAAGAACCTGAGCACCATTTCCAACCCATGAATCTATAAGATCATCACTAAACTCATCTCTGCCTAAAGTTCTCAACATATAGTTGATAGATAGTGCTAAATCTTTTGCACTATCTATCAATGTACCATCAAGATCAAAAAGAAGAACTTTTTTAGTGGAGAAAATGACGCACTTCCGAAAAGTACAGACTCATACCAAACTCATTAGCAGCATCTATAATCTCTTGATCTCTAATACTTCCACCAGGCTCAATTATATTTTTTACACCAGCCTCAGCTGCCGCATCAATACTATCACGGAATGGGAAGAAAGCTTCAGATGCTAAAGCTGCACCTCTTACATCAAGACCCATATCTTTTGCTTTTTTCAAAGCACACTGTGCAGCATCTACACGAGAAGTCATACCCATACCAACAGCTACCATCGCAGAGTTTTTAACATATACAACACAGTTAGATTTTGTAAGAGAAGCTACTTTGTAAGCTATCTCCATATCTTTCATATCCTGTGCACTTGCTGCGTTTTTAGAAACTAGTTTTGCATTTTTAACTTCATCTTTACCAACTACATCTGCATCTTGGTAAACAAATCCACCATCAACATGTTTGAAATCTTGTTTGTCATTAGCAAGAATCAGTTTATCAGAACCCATTTCAAAAAGTTTAATACGTTTTTTCTTAGCAAAAACTTCTTGAGCTTCAGGAGTGATACGACCAGCGATTACTACTTCTAAGAAAATTTCATTCATTTTCTCTGCTAACTCTGCGTTTACAGTACCATTTACTGCAACAACACCACCAAATGCAGATACAGGATCACATTTAAGTGCTTGGGTATAAGCTTCTAGAAGTGTATCTTTTATAGCAAAACCACAAGGATTACCATGTTTTGAGATACATACTGCGTTTTCTTCACCAAAACCAGCGGCAATTTTAACAGCACCATTAAGGTCATTTAAGTTGTTAAAACTTGCTTCACCTTTGAGTGTTGTAAAGTTGTTTGAGAAGTGTTTGTCAAACTCATAAAGAGCACCTTTTTGATGTGGATTTTCACCGTAACGAGTGTCCATTACTTTGTTTCCAACTACGAACTGTTTTTCACCAAAACCTTCGTTAAAACGCTCATTCATATAGTTTGCAATCATAGAGTCATATGCCGCAGTGTGTTCATATGCTTTTATCATATAGCCACGACGGAACTCTTTTGTATTTTTCTCATTCTCGATAGCGTCGATTACTTCAGAGTAATCTTGGACATTTGTAACGATGATAACCGCATCGAAGTTTTTCGCAGCAGAGCGAACCATAGCTGGTCCACCAATGTCGATATTTTCAATAATTTCATCAAAATCATCAGTCTTCTCAATAGTCTCTTTAAATGGATAAAGATTTACACAAACAAGATCAATAGACTCAACACCTAACTCCGCAGCTTGGTCAAGGTGGCTTTGTTTATCACGACGATGTAAAATACCACCATGAACATAAGGGTTCAGAGTTTTAACACGCCCTTCAAAACACTCAGGAAATTTTGTAACTTCATCGATTTCAATCGCTTTTATTCCAGCTTCAACTAACTTCTTATAAGTTCCACCAGTTGAGATAATTTCATAACCATTCTTTACTAAAGAAGTACAAAACTCAACTACACCTGCTTTATCACTAACACTAACTAATGCTCTTTTTGCCAAAAGATATCCTTTTACGAGGTTTTAAAATAATATTGAAATTTTATCTAAATAGAGTTTAGATGATGGTAAATCATCTAAATCTAAAAATGAGGAGAGAAGATATGCTTAGAATCTTAAATTGTATGTAACATAGGCTCTATTTACATAATCATCTGTTTTCATTGGTTGACCTATATGCCAACCGCTACTTGTATAATCATAATCAATCATTGTATAACCAACTTTTACAAACTGGTTTAGATCAATTTGATATAACGCATAAACATCATTTACACTACCACGAGTTGAAAGTTTGTTTAGTAAGTCTGAACTTCCATTTGTGAAACTATACCAGTATTGACTACCATGGTTATACTCATAACCTAATTTTATACCAAAATCAAAGTCGTATCTCATACCAATTTGGTATGCATTACCATTATCTGTTATAAGTGCCATTGCAGGCATATTATTTCCACTTGCATCTTTTAAAGTAACTTTATTACCATTAGAATCTGGCATACTCCAACCAGCAGAGATAAAGTAGTTTAAGTTTGTTCCAAAAGCTTTATTATTTTCAAAGTAAATACCAGCTAATCCCATATTTCCAAGATTTTTATTTGTACCAGTTACAGTAGCTCCAGGCTGTTGTGGATGACCAATAAAATCTGTACCCATTACATAACTAAGAACCAAAAGATTTTCACCCATCGATGGAATTGGTAAATTCATCTCATAAAAAGCACCATATACATTTAAGTCATCTAAGGTATTCTCTTTAGCTGTATAGGGAGCATAGTTAATATTATTTTGGAAACCTTTACCGTAAGCCACTCTTAGAGTAGGATGCATACTTTTACCCACTGGTAACTTGTAAGTTACAACCGCTCCATCTGCTGCACCATCAAAAAGAAGTGCTGGGTATGTTGACTTTCTCTTTGTATTTTCAATAAGAGTCATACCGGGACCATCAGAACTTGGTTGACGACCAAGAGTAAATATAAGAGAGTCTATAGGAGAGTAGTCTACATATGCTCTCTCTACGTAAATAGCACTATCACCAACTGGTTTTCTACCTTGAGCAGGGTCTGCAACATTACCACCCATAGAGTCACTCCAGTTTTTATACATAGCAAGACGACCAGTAAACTTTGTCTTATCATTGATTTTTGCATCCATAGATAAGCGGAGTCTCATAGTAAGTTGATTATTACTTGTATACTTGAAACTTTTTCCTGCTGTTCCAGTGTTTGTACCTGCTAAATCATCTGTTCCCTGCCCTTCAAGAAAGTTATCGCTAACTTCAAACTCTGCACCCCATTTAATACGGTTCATAGTTG
>Ga0256826_1001672_pt1 | contig 13723 bp, 16 predicted proteins | sample CV79metaG_FD_185975 | JGI IMG/M metagenome (GOLD analysis project Ga0256826, IMG submission 185975) | Hydrothermal vent microbial communities from East Pacific Rise, Pacific Ocean - CV79 | ecosystem: Environmental > Aquatic > Marine > Hydrothermal vents | place: Pacific Ocean: East Pacific Rise...
TTATAATTATTTCCATCTTCAAGATACAAACCGCCAGTTAAAATTGCGATTTCTAAACTTAAATTTTCCAGAGTTTCAACAATATCTAAACGAGTATTTATAAAAAGAGGAAAAGTGCTTTCAGGCAGAATTATCAGTTTCTGATGGTTCTGAATTGCTAACTCAATTTTTCTCAAATTCATATCTATAATTTCATCTTGATTTGCTAAAACCCATTTCTCATTTTGCTTAACTTTGGTTTCTGTAACGGCAATTTCAAAAGGCAAACTTTTATTTAAATTTTTAGGTTTAAAATTTTGAGCTGAAATAAGCAAAATAATTGTTGGAATAAGAAAGATTCTACGACCTTTTGCAAAAATCATAAGTGCGATTGTGAAAACAATAATTGAGAATTGCCAAAGTTCCGTACCAAAATTTGTATTTACAAAAATAATTTGAGGTTTAAACCAGTTAAAACCGAAAGGTTCAAAAAGAGACACTAAAACCAAAAGAGTTGAACGAATCCAAATATTTTCATAATAGCCGATGAGGTAGAAAATTGACCCGTAAGCAAAACTGAAAAGAAAAATCACAAATGGAATGAGGTAGATGAAATCGTAATATTGCATACTGAACCCAACCCAAAAAAACCAAAACATTCCGATAAAAAAACCAGTCCAAAAAAGTTTTCTTTGAGTTAAAATTAAATAAATTGCTCCGAGTCCAAAAATAGATTCCACAAAATGGTTAGAAATATGAAAATGCTCTAAATATATGAAAGCGGAAAAAAGTGATGCTGTGAAAAGTGAAATTAACATTTAGACAACTAAAGAAGCATCAATTTCAAAACTCTCTTTTTGCTGTTCCTCTTCTGCTAAAACCTCATCAGAATTTTTTCTATCATTTTGCTGTTGCTGTTGTTGAGAACCATTTCGTCCATCTTCATTAAATTTGAAAGTAGGATTATCAAGCCCAACATTTATAAGTTGAGTTCTTAAATCAAGACTATTTGCAGAAAGTAGATTTACGGTTTGAGCATTTCCTGAAAGTGTGATTTTGACGGTATTCCCTCGTTTGATAATATCGATTTCAACTTCACCCAATTTCTGCGGATTCAAAGTTAGGCTCATTTTCTGAAAAGGGTTTTTGTAATTATCTATCTGCTCTTGTATGTTTGAAGCAAGATGTCGAGTCATAGTTTTTGCCTCACCAATTTTTAACTCTAAACCTGTTCGCAATTTATCTGTTTCTCTCAAGATATGATTTTCTGATATTTCAGTTTCAGAGTTTGCAGAAAGTTTTTTCGTATCAATTCCTAAATCGCTCATATCATCTTCTGAAAAAAGTGAATTCACAAATTCTGGAGTCATATTTAAAGCCTTGCCGACTTTATCAGCCATTCCTAAATTCTTAGGAGAAATTTTATCTTTTTTCAGATTCTTTTCTGCTAACTCAAGTAGGTTGTCAGATTTCAGAATATCGCCTAAACTTTTAGGATTATTTGATAAATTAATATATGACTTATTTTCCGCTTTAACTGTTTTATCTTCAGTTGCAGATAATAGAGATTCAAGATTAAAAGGTTTGCTTTCAGGTTTTAATTCAGTTTTTGCTTCAGATGATTTTGTAAGATTTTCAGGAGTTTGGTCAGTTTTTCCTGCTTTTAAAATGATGTGATTTGCTTTTCCTCTAAAAAGAGCTTCTGTCGAATGCTGATTTATTACCATTTTTACCGCTTTCTTACTATCTCCTAATTCAATAGATGATTTCGTATCCCCATTTCCCAAATCAAATTTAATATCTTTTAAAGATATTCCCTTACTTTCTGCTAATTGAGTTAGACCTCGTAATGTTTTTGGCATCTCCGATTCCATTACAGATTTTTTCATTAACTCATTCTTCAAAAAGTCTTTCGCCTGATTTACTAAAATCTTAAGATTTTGCTCCTCTTTTGAAATATCCTGAACTTCTTTATAATTTCCAAAATTCAATCCTAAAACAGAGTTTGAAGTTTTAATTTCACTTGTTGTTTCGGTCTCTAATAAATTGGGCTCATTTTCACGACCTTTTAAAAATGAAAAAGATTCTTTTAAGAAATCCTTGTCATCTTCAAACATTTCTTCAAGATTTTTAAAAATATCTGATTTTGATTCTGTAACCGTATCAAGTGAAGTTAGTATTTTGGAAAACTGTTCCGATGAGGTTTTGAGTTCATTAACTGATTTAGCGGATTCCTGATTTTGAACCTTGATTTTATCTGATGATAAAATTTGTGTAAGCATACTTTTTCCTAGTATTGTATTTCAAAATAAATCGGTTATCTGTTTGAAAACAAAAATTATATTACCAAGTAAAACTTAGTAATATACAGTGAAATTGACTAAGAATCTATTTCAAGTTGAATTTTTTACGAAGCTTTTGAATTTTATGCAGAAATGATTTATAGTTAATTCCTCCAATTAATTTATATCGGAGTTTTTTACCTTGAGGTGTGAAAAACCTAAATGTAGGAGTTCCACGAACATAAAAGTTCAAATCGTGTTTATCCACCATTACAGGAATAAAATATTTATTTACCTCATCAGAAACTACATCTTTTTTCAAAGTCGCATATTTCATAAAATCACAAGCTCGGCAATTTTTTTGAGTTACCATAAGCATCACTAATTTGTTTTGAGTTTTAGCCAATTTTTTAGCTTGATTTAAAGAGTTTGCCCAATCTATTTCACCCCCAAAAAGAGGCGAAAGTAGAAATAATGAGACAAAGATAAGAACCTTACTCTTCATAATCACCCTCAAATAAATCGGTGAAAATTTCAGTTATTCCATCAAGATTTCCAAATGCGATAGCGATTCCCACAATAATTAGTAGAATTCCAGACACAATTTCAATTAATCTAAAATGTTGTTTCATTTTATTCATAATTCCCATTGCATAACTTGTCAGAATTGCGGATAAGAAAAATGGCACACCTAAACCTAATGCAAATAGAGTCATCAAAGTCACAGCATTATTTCCATCTTGACCTGCAAAAGTTAGAATCGTTCCTAAAATTGGACCAACACACGGAGTCCAACCTAAAGCGAAAGATAAACCTAAAACAAAAGGTCCAATAAGTTTCATAATTCCATCTTGCTTTTTTGTTGAGCCAAAATCAGAACGAACTTCAATATTTAAGAAAGGAATATTTATAACTTTCATTGTGTGAAGTCCAAAGGTAATGATAATTGCACCAGCAACATAAGCTACGGTTTCAGATTTTAGAATATCTCCGATGGTGTCTTCAACAACAACCCCGAGCAAAATAAATATTAGACTGAATCCGAGAATAAAAGAGAGTGAAGCCTGAGCAATTCCGATTCTATCTTTTAAGCTAATATTTTCTTTTCCACTAATCTGATTTACAGAAAGCCCAGAAATATATGAAAGATAAGCGGGAATTAGAGGTAAAACACAAGGGCTTAAAAAGGTAACTACCCCACCAAGAAAACTTACCAAATATGGCATAGTTTCAAAAAATTGAATTAATTGCTCTTCCATTTTAAAACTCCCTATTCTATAATTTTAGGAACGATAAAAAAATTATCTTCACTTCTTGGTGAATTAGAAATAATTGATTTGCCAATCTCTTCATCTTGACTAACTACATCTTCTCTCAAATATGCCTTTGCATCTTTTAACATTGTAAATTTGCTTTCAAACTCGTCAGTTTCTAACTCTTTCAAATTTTCAACAAAATTTAAAATTTCGCTTAACTCTTTTTCGATACTTTCTCTTTTATCATTTTCAATTTTAAGATAAGAAAGCTTCTCTAATTTGGTTAATAAAGTATTGTCTATAATCATTTGATTTTTTTATAACTCCTATAATAATTTAAGGGAACGGATTAGATGGTATGTAGAATATTATCGGGTTATTAAAAGCCCGACAATATAGTAGAATGGTAATATCTTTAAACTCTGCTTACTAAATTATCAAAATTTGTAGCGGAATCAAGATGATTGTAGATGAGGTGCAAAATTCCAGATTTAGTGATTTTAAGTAGATTTTCGTCACTTAATTTGTTCAGCTTTTCTGTATTGATTTGAAAAAGTCCATTAATTTTATATTGATTGTCAGTATCTTTTCCAAGAGTAATATCAACTTGACTAAACAGTTCTAAATCATTTAAAATAGCTAACATCTGCTTTGTTTGATTTAACGAGGTAAAAACATCTTCAGCAAATTTCATAACTCTATCGCCAAATTCAGTTAAAGAAGAATCATCTTTTAAAAATCTCTCTCCACCATTATTTAAGCCATCAAAATCTTTATCGTAAGCGATTGAAACACTGTTTTCATTTTCTTTGTCTGTTTTTGTAAAAACAAAAGGATATAAACGAATTAAAGTTGGAATATATTTTCCTTTAACCCATTCACCACTTTTATTTACAAACAAGTTTTTATCTGTATCGATTCCCAAAAGTGCAACTGGAGAAAATCCTCCCGCATCTTTTACAAAGAAAATTGGGTAGTTTTTTGAAACTTCAATCATCTCTTTATGATGAATCGCAACAGCCCCCAAATTTCTTGAGTGTTTAAAATTCTTTAAAGGTGAAAAAGTTATCTCAACATCATTTTTGGTTAAAAGAGTTGGATTTTTAAACATTTTTTCAATCATCTATTTACCTCCAAAACTTAAAGCTGAACCATCAATAAAATTAGTCATAGCTCCATTTGAAAAAATAGTTTTATTTTTCCCATTTTGAACAAAATCAATTTTGTAAAGTTGTGTGAAACCTTGAGCAAGTTCAATTTGAATATTGCTAACCTTACCAAATTTTTGAACTAACACTTTTGAAGCTGTTGAAATCATCGGCATATTCAAATCATTTTTACATTGAATAAAATCAACTTCCATCGGAGGCGGTAGAAACACAATCATTCTTGGTAAAGCTTTACAACTTTTTGGAAATGGTTTATTCATAGTTGAACCAAAAGATGGAGGCATTGGCGGAGTCGGAGTCGCAAAAAGCGAAGTTACAGAAGCAATTATTATTGCTGAAATAATTTTTTTCATTTTAATCCTTTATTTGTTTAGATACATACTCGGAGGCATCGGAGGAAACTCCCCTGAACCTTGTGAAGATTCTTGAGTAGTCGGTTTTCGGTATGTGTCCGCTTCTCGCGAATCATACGGCGATAAATTAGCAGGTGACGGAGGTCGAGAATAATTTACTAAAGCAGTTTTCATTTGAGATTCTAGCTTTTTTTCATAATCTGAATAATCAGGATATTGAGGTTTTGTATTTTCCACAATTTCTAATTCACCCGATTTTGATGTGGTTTTCTCATCTTGAAAATTCTCATTCTGATTGTTTTCAGTTTCACTTTGAGTAACTTCGACCTCATCGTTATTAGTTGCTAAAGAATCAAAGTTTGGAATTGGCTCAATATCAGTATCAACTTTACTATTAATATTTTCATTTTCAGATAACATCTCTTGTTCAACCTCTTCGATATTTTTATTATCTTTGTTTGAAGATATTTCTGAACTTTGTTTCACTGCATTCCAATCAACTAATTTTACATTATTACCAGTCGGAATCCCATCATCGCTACAAGCCGAAAAAAAAGCAATTCCTAAAACTACTAATAAAATATGTTTCATTATTTACAGTTTTCCTTATCTTTACACGGAAATGTTGGATGGCTAGTTTGTTCATCAGCTTTAGGCTCATATCCGCATAAACTTGGATCTGAATCTTGAATACACTCTTTATTGTAAATCGAGTTGTCATCTGATGTAAAATCTACATCATTTTCTCCACAACCTACAAAAAAAGCTAAAGCTAAAATTGGTAATATGACTTTTATCAAAAACAAACCTTAATTACTGCTTGTTGGTACATTGATCAGATGGTGGAGGAGGAGGCATAAGACCTTTATTATCCGTAGAAGGGCATTCATTAGAATTAGAATTGTTATTCTGTAAAGCTTCAGTATAAGCTTTTAAACCCTCTTTAAATTGTTTTCTCTCAATTTCAGCTTGAAGCTCTTCAAGTTTTGCAATCGCCTCATTTTTTTCTTTAGTAGAGATATTTGAGTCTTCAACATCTTTTTTAACATTCATAATTACATCAGAAGCTTGTTGAATAATTAAATCAACTTTTTCAAGAGCGGTTACAGATTTATTACCATCTAAATCTTGCTCAAAAGTATTTAAAGTATTATTAAATTCTACAAATATTTGTTTTGTTTCTGAACTCAATTCAACATTATTTTTTTCTGCTTCTTTTTGAGCATCGTCAGTTGCTTTCTGCACATCTTCTTTTGTAATTTCTTTAGGAGTTGTATCTTGTAAAGCCTCATCGTAGCCATCAGAACAGCCTACAAAATTTAAAGTTGCAAAACTTAGAAATAGAACATATATAATTTTTTTCACTTGACCGCCTTTTATTTATTTATAAGTAACTTTGATTCGGAGACTTAAATCGCCTCTTTTACCCAAATCAACCGTCATATTTTTATCGTTAATCTCATTTTTGATTTTTGAGATATTAAATCCATTTACTTTACTCGCATTAAAAGTCAAATCAAGTTCTTTAAACTTATCTTTGCCCTCTTTGATGAGGTTGATAATATCTGTAAATTTGATTTCCTCAACTTTATTCAACTCATTTTCGTTAATCGCTCTATCTAACATATCTAAAGACCTATCCATAATACTTTTGCTCATTGTGTATGATAAACCGATTGGCGAATATTTTACCGCTTTTTTCAAAAAATCTTTAGTCTTTTCACCAAGCTTTTTTTCTTCAATCGCTTCACCTCGACTATCTAAGATAGTTGTAGTTTTTGACTCAAAATCCACTTCCGCAGTTGGAAGTTTTGAATTTAAATTCTCCATAGTTTATACCTCCTTTACATTAAAATTTTCATTGGAATAACTAGCTGATTTGGAATTGGAAACTTTTTACCAAGTAAAAAAACTTTAGCAATAGAATCAATCCAATATCTATTTACAGAAATTTTAAAAATTTCTATGTAGTAAATATCGTCGTCGCCTTTGAAAAATTTATATTCTTCAATATCAATTACAATATCTTGAGATTCCCCTTTCAGAAAAATATCTAAAGTGACTTTCTTACTTTGAGAATCCATTTTAAACTCTTTAATTTCACCAAATTTCTTGATAAAAATATTCAAGCCATTTTTAATAATTGAAGATTGGGCAGAATCTTTTCCATTTATCAAAGCATCGGTTGCTCGATTTTTTATTTCTGAAGTCGCCTTATCTAAAAAACTTTTAAACATTAGTAAAATCCCTTATAATTTTTTGAGAATCAGTTTTGCTAATTTTAAAGCTTTAATTCTGTGAGAATGCTTCTCTTTGATTTTTGATTCTAAAACTCCTAAAGTTTCAGTTTCACCTTTTGGAATGAAAATAGGGTCATATCCAAAACCGCCATCGCCCATAATTCTAGGAATGACTTTTCCGTGCATCCAGCCGTGAGTTGTTTGAATGTCACCACTTTTATCGATAATTGCAATCGAAGCTGTGTAGAAAGCTGAACTTTCAGAAACTTTTAATTTTTCCAATTCTGAAATCATTTTTTTCACATTATCTTGACCTGACGAATTAACCCCAGCATATCTTGCACTAAAAATATTTGGTTTCCAGTCCAAAACTTCGACTGAAATTCCGCTATCATCAGAAATCACAATTTCAGAAATCCCAATTTTATTTAAAGCTTCAGCAACAGCTTTTGCTTTTATAATTGCATTTGCTTTGAAAGTGTCGCCATCTTCCTCAATTTCAAAAGCGGGAATCAAATCTGTGTAGGGAATTATCTCAAATTCTTGAAAAAACTCCGCAATTTCTCGAACTTTTCCACGGTTGGAAGTAGCTAAAACTATTTTCATTTTCTGTCAAATCCAATAATATCTTGAATTTGTGTGAATCCGTCCCGTTTCATCAATCGCAACAAACCATTATTTAAGTTTCTAATTAATGAAGAACCTTGAAAAATCAAAGCCGAATAGACTTGAACCAAAGAAGCTCCCGCTCTCAATCTTAAATATACATCTTCAGGGGAATCGATTCCGCCGACAGAAATTAAAGTAGTTTTGCCGTAAAGTTCTTTCGCAACCGCTTCAAAAATTTTGAAACTTTGCTCTTTCAAAACTTTACCACTTAATCCACCGCCAAAACTTTGCGGACTTGAGATTTTTGAATAATCGATAGTTGTATTTGTTGCGATAATTCCACTCGCTCCATTTTCAACCGCTAATTTTGAAAGAGAAACGGCATTTTCCAAACTCATATCTGGAGCAATCTTTAATAAAATAGGTTTGCTTGTTTTCTCTTTTGCTTTTGTAAAAAGTTCAGAAATAAACTTCTCATTTTGTAAATCTCGTAAATTTGGAGTGTTCGGCGATGAAATATTTATGATTAAATAAGTAGCGAATTTTTCAAATTTCTCGATGAGGTTTAGATAATCAGAAATTGCATTTTCTTCTGAAGTTGTTTTATTTTTTCCAATATTAATTCCGACTGGATATGTAAAAGGGGTTTTTTTCTCGATATTTTCTAGAATTTTTTCAGAACCTAAATTATTAAATCCCATCGCATTTTGAATTGTTTCCTCTTGAATATGTCGAAATAATCTAGGTTTTGGATTTCCATCTTGAGGTTTTGGGGTGATTGTTCCAATTTCAGTAAAACCAAAACCGAGAGATTTTATCTCATTTATCATAGTTCCGTTTTTATCGAATCCAGCACCTAAACCGATTGGGTTTTTAAATGTTTCATTAAAAATTGTTTGGTGTAATCTTAAATCTGAAACGGTATTATATTGACTCCAAACTGTTCGGCAAACTGGGGAAAAATTCATAAATCTTAAAAAGTTTTCGCCAAGAAAATGAGCAGTTTCAGGTTCTAGTTTAAATATTAATTTTCTAATATTTTTGTAAATCAAATTTTGACTCCTATTTTTGAATATCTTTATATGGTCGCACAAGCTCTTTTTTAATAGGTTTTAATTTTTCTACATTTAAATTGAAAGATGATTTTAACCGTCTTTTTTTATCAACTTGAAAGACAATCGGAAAATCTACCGTAAATTGCATTTTAAAATCCTGATTATTCTTTAATAAATCAAAGAAATTATCAAGAGTGCTATAAAGTTGTTTAGTTTCAACTTTGTAAATTAGTTGTGTAAAAAATTTATTATCTGTCGTCTGATTTGGCAAATATGAAATCTTATCAACAAATGGATTTTCATTTTGGAAATCTCTAACAGTTGTTGGATTTTTAAATTCGTTCATAATTTGAGCTTTTTCAATTTCCAAATTATATAACTCTTTTTTCATTTTTTCCTGATTTAGTTCTGCAACTTTCAAATCTTTTTCTAAAAGTTTTGTCTCTTTTTTAATATCTTTGAACTCCAAACCAAATGGCACAACGAAAACAAATATAAAAATTATCAGAATTGGCACAGCCACACTTATTACAATCATAAGATGTTTAAGATAATTACCTTTATGCGGTTTTGTTAAATTTCTCAACTTTTACACCTTTTCCCAAAGAGTTCCGTTTGCAGTATCCATTATCTGAATTTCCATTTTTTCTAATTTAGTTCGAACCTCATCAGCTTTTGCAAAATCTTTATCTTTTTTGAAGTTTTTCCGTTGCTCAATTAAACTTTCAATTTCAAGTTTTAAATCTTGAGAAATTCCAAATTGAAAATATTCAAAAGCATCTTCGCCTCCAAAACCTAAAATTAGATTAATAAAATCAATATTTCCTAAAATCTCTTTTTTGATATTTTTCAGATTCTGACCTAAATCTAATTTCTCATTTGATTCTGAAATAAATTTATCGATAACTGCTAAAGCCACAGAAATATTCAAATCATCATTTAAGGGTTTTAAAATATCTTGTTGAAATTCAGAGTTTGCATTTCCAACTTTTCCGCCATAAATTCGTTTTTTCAATCTATAAATTTTGTCAAGTCGCTTTTTTGAATTTAATAATTCCTCTTCTGAAAAATTAAAATCTTGTCGGTAATGTATAGAGAGAAGATAAAATCTTAGCAGTTCGCCTGAATAGTTTTTGAGAGCATCTTTGATAAAAAAACTATTTCCAAGAGATTTGCTCATTTTTTCACCATCAATTTTTACAAATCCGTTATGAATCCAATATTTTGATAATTCTTTACCTGAAAAACATCGACTTTGAGAAGCTTCATTTTCGTGGTGAGGAAAAAGCAGGTCTGAACCGCCCCCGTGAATATCGATAGAGAATTCAGAATCAGAATATGCAAGATGTTTTTCAATCATCGCGGAACATTCAATATGCCAACCTGGGCGACCTTCTCCAATTTGAGTAGGAAATGAAATCAAATCATTATCTTTTTTTGCTTTCCATAAAACAAAATCTTTAGAGTTTCGTTTTTCAGTTTCAATATTTTCAAGCCGACTTTCTCGATTATTTTCATCTTGAATTTGGTTTGAAATTGATAAATATTTGCTATCTTTTGAAGTATCAAAATAAATATCTCCCGATGAGGTTTTATAGGCAATATCTTTATGTAAAAGATTTGATATAAAATCTGAAATATCGGTTAGAGTTTCGGTAGCTTTTGGCTCAAGAGTTGGACGAAGAACTTTTAAAGCTTCCATATCTGAAATGTAAGAGTTGATATATCGTTCTGTAATCTCTTTGAGAGTTTCGCCTGACTTTTCCATCTTTTTAATAATTTTGTCATCAATATCTGTAAAGTTTTTTACAAACTTGACTTTTTTTCCACTGAATTCTAAAACTCGTCGAAGTAGGTCAAAACTTACAGAACTTCGGGAATGCCCTAAATGAGCATCGTCATAAACAGTCGCCCCGCAAATATAGATTCTGACCTCATCGTTTTTAATTGGAATAAACTCAACTTTTTTTCGCTGAACAGAATCAAAGAGCTTCATCTTTTATTGAACCGTAAAATTAAAATCGTCTAAGAATCGAGAGTGCATCGACACACCGTTTGTATCCTCTACAAATTTAGAAATTTTTAATTGACAATCAACATCATTTGTAGGTTGCGGTAAAATTGCTTTTGAATAAGTTAGATTAAAATCTTGCACCCCGTCAGTATTCATATTGATTTTAAAATCAATAATAATTGGAACATCGATATTTTTCTCACTTTGAGAACTACAAACAAATAGAACTGAATTATTATTGACAGATAATTGATTTATAGGTCTATTAAATTTAAAATCAATAGTTAAATTCGTATCTTTCTTTAGAATTGCCGAACTTACTTTTAAAGCTAATCCACTAACTTTTTCAGCTGAACATATAATTTCACTAGATTTTATCTCTGCAAATTCTGGCTTGTCATTTAAATTGGAATCTACATAAGTAGAAATATTTAGTTCTCCAAAAGGACAGGCCTTTGTTGAAGATTTCTTTTTAATATAAGTTTTATTTGGTATGAGAATATCTAAAGATTCTCCAACTGATTCATTATTATTATAAATATATAATTTATTATCTTTTTTCTGAATAGTAAGATTTAATTCTTGTTTAAAAGTTCCTTCTTTTCCATTACAAACATAAGATGGCGGAAACTTAGTAATATTTATCTCAAAACCACCTGTAATTTGACATTTTTCATTAGTATTATTATCATCTTTTGCTAAAGTTATATTTCCTTCAATCGGAGTAACTATGGGATTTGAACCATTACAAATTGTTTTATGGTCTATTTTTATAACTGGATTAGATAAATTATCCTCGTTATCTCCATATAACAGAATATCTATACCGCCCTGACCATTACATCTGCTTGTGTCAGATTGTGGAATTTGCTCCATTATTGGATAATAGAAATTCATTGTTTCAGTACTTGTCCCTGATTTAATTTCTAATGTTGAATAACCATTTATATTATTGTGTTTAATGCTAAACATTGCATTTTTTGTCTCACAAATAACTCGAAAATTATCCGCTGTAATTTCTTTTGCATCTAACTGATTATCGTGATTACTATCAAATGCAACTGAAAAAGCTAAGCCATTATAATTATTACATTGTTCAAATATCTTATCTTTAAAAATTTCAGATGTGTCTGCTACAATTTGTCCATTTGTTCCATTACATAAAATTGATGTAGTCTCAGCTTCTGAATATTCTAATAAACCATCTAAATCTGTATCATCTCCAGATAGGATAGCCAATCCACTCTCTTCACTTAAGCACTTATTTTTAATAGCATCTAAAATATCTTTTTCATCACTTTTAGCATTTAAATATGAAACTTGTCGCAATAGACCATAAGAAGACCCCTTATTACTATTTGATTCTAAATCAACATTTGATGTCGATTCATTACACGAAGAAAATACTAGCGATATTATTAATAGGTAAAAATTTCTTTTTATCATTAAACTATTCCTTTTTTACATAAAATTTACTAAGGTAATATCGGTTATTTTGGATTGAGACTTAAAATTTTCGTAATTGCATTTCTACCTATCTCTTTTTGCTACAATTATAAGATTACTGAAAAAATCAAGGTAAAGTGATGTTATCCAAAACAGATTTAGAAAAAAACGGCTTAAAAAATATTAGAAATGTGTTTCACAATCTTACATACGACGAATTAGTAGCTTGTGAGTTAAACGATAATGAAGTTGAAATGACAACTTTGGGAGCGACCACGGTTGATACGGGAATATTTACGGGGCGAAGTCCTAAAGATAAATATTTTGTTCGACAAAGTCCATCTCAAGAAAATATCGCTTGGGGTGATGTGAATAAATCAATTAGCAAAGAAATTTTTGATGAACTTTTTGAAGCTGTCAAAAGCCAACTTTCTAATAAAGATATTTATGTAACGGAAGTTTTTGCGGGTTCAAGTGAAAGTAGCAGAAAATCAGTTAGATTTATTTCTGAACTTGCTTGGCAATCTCACTTTGTGAAAAATATGTTTATCCGCCCTCAAACTTCAGAACTTAAAGATTTCAGTCCTGACTTTACGGTTTATAATGCTTGTGCGACTTCAAATCATAAATGGAAAGAGCAGGGTTTAAACTCTGATGTTTTTGTGATTTTCAATATTGAGGAAAATATTGCAATTATCGGCGGAACTGAATACGGTGGAGAAATGAAAAAGGGAATTTTCAGTATGATGAATTATTGGTTACCTTTAAACAATAAATTATCTATGCATTGTTCGGCAAACATCGGAAAAGATGGAGATACTGCTCTTTTCTTTGGACTTAGCGGAACGGGAAAAACTACACTTTCAACTGACCCAGAAAGAAGACTAATCGGAGACGATGAACACGGTTGGGACGAAAGCGGGATTTTCAATTTCGAGGGCGGTTGCTATGCAAAAGTTATCGATTTAGACCCAGCTTCTGAACCTGAAATCTACGGTGCAATTTCAAAACGAGCTTTATTAGAAAATGTAGTTTTAGATAAAACTGGAAATGTTGATTTTTCTGATAAATCGAAAACTGAAAACACAAGAGTTTCATACCCAATCTACCATATTGCAAATCACGAACCAACGATGCAAGGCGGACACCCAAACAATATTATCTTTTTGACAGCTGATGCTTTTGGAGTTCTACCTCCAGTTTCAAAACTTTCAAGCGAACAAGCTATGTATTATTTCTTAAGTGGATATACAGCAAAAGTTGCTGGAACTGAAAGAGGAATCACAGAACCAACCGCTACTTTTTCAGCTTGTTTTGGAG
>Ga0256826_1001673_pt1 | contig 13722 bp, 14 predicted proteins | sample CV79metaG_FD_185975 | JGI IMG/M metagenome (GOLD analysis project Ga0256826, IMG submission 185975) | Hydrothermal vent microbial communities from East Pacific Rise, Pacific Ocean - CV79 | ecosystem: Environmental > Aquatic > Marine > Hydrothermal vents | place: Pacific Ocean: East Pacific Rise...
CTTGTGTATAGTACTCTCCATCTACTTTTAAGACTTTTCCTCTCATCCACCCACTTCTATCTCTGCTAAGCTCTTTTGTCTCTCTGTTTATAACGATGAGTTCAGGGTTTCGCACTCCTGTCTCATTTGTTATGAAAAAAACCTCATCATCTGAGTTTCCAAGGGAGGAAAAGAACTGTGATGAAGCAAGATGTTTACCCTTTACTGTAACAAAACTCTTTGCTAAAACTTTCTGTGTATCTGCAAAATCATGCAGAGTTCTCTCAAAGTTTTTTCCAACAGCATCTTGCATACTCCAGTTTGTACGAAATGGCCACCACCAATCTTCTGAATGATATTTAAAGTAACTATTTATACTCTCTAAACCATATGTCTCTGCCATATAGAGATTGTAAAACCCACCCTGAATGTAAACTATCTCTCCATAAGGAAAACCAAGTCTTGCATTGTAGACATAGGCTGAGTTTATATTGCCAGCTTTTGCTTGAAGTATAGTCTCTGCCTTAAAACGACCACTATAAAGACGTCCTCCATTTCCATGCCATGACTCATTTAAAACAGCATTTCCCTCTAACATAAAAGAGTTCTCAAATATATTTGGAACAACAATAGGGATGGGAATAATAAAACTTCCATTTCCTATAACCGAGTGCAGGGATCGAGAAACAACACTTCCCTTTATATTTGCTTGATAATTATGTGCACTTTCGTGGTAAAGAAGTGTATCTAACCAAGAGGTAGTAGTAAAGTAGTCTACTAACTGTGTTCCCCCTACATAATTAATTTGTCTATTGTTTGGCCACTGTGTTGAGAAGCCATTCGCTATCTGGTTATAGTCCGATATAAGACCAACATAGAGTGTCTCATCTAACTTCCAATTAAAAAACTTCTCATAGTCAATATGCAGAGGTTTTTCAATATCTGCTGCTTCTTGTGCAAATACCATGTTATCTTTTGTAAATATCATCTGGACATCGTGTGAAGAGAGGCTATGTGTATAGTAATCTTTATCGTGAGGAACAACAGAATTACCACTTCCAAGCATCATTGGAGGAGCTGCTTGAAGTGTAACAAACAGCAGTGCTGAGAGCAATATTTTTTTCATTTTTTCACCTTTAGAAGGGTTATTTATGACAATCCCTTAATGTCTTTGTTGGATTTTGTATATACTCATAGCCACTGTAAATCGTAAATGCACCATAGAGAATAACAGCTACAGAAGAGAGGCTCATCATCATATTTCTAAAGCTTGTGGCAGATGCAAGGGAGGTTAAAAAACCGACACCAAACATAGCTGGAATAGTACTCATACCAAAGATAGCCATCACCATAGCACCATATAATGGGTCAGCTGTACTTGCCGCTGTTATAGCGAAAAAGTAGACAAAACCACATGGTAGTAGCCCATTTAACATTCCAAGCATAAAAAAACTTAGATTTGATTTTGAGTGAAGTACTTTTTTAAAAGTATTTTTATAAAAATTTGAAGAGGAAAATGAGTGTTCTATAATAGTTAAAAACTTTATTTTTCCCATTAAAGAGAATCCTGCGAGTATCATCGCAATACCCGCAACTATAAGTAAAATTCCATTTGCATTATTTGAGAATAGAACTACCCCACCTAAAGCACCAAACATTGCACCTAAAATAGTGTATGTTAAGACTCGACCAAAGGAGTAAAGTAAATGTGCTACACTTTGAGAAACTTTTGAAGACTTAGGATTTATTTTTATCGTTGAATATGCAACAACTATCCCCCCACACATCCCTATGCAATGACCAAATGAACCTAAAAATGCTATGCTTATGATAGTAAATATATTAACTGTTTCCATTATAGACCTAAAAGTTTTTTTCTAATTTTTGGGTTGTTCATAGTTTCACCTCGAAGCATTTTTAAACGCATCTCTTCAAAACTTATAAACTTATCTTGCATGTTTTCATATGCACCAAATCCGTACCCCATAGGTGTAATATCATCTAAAGAGTAGTAGGCAGCTTTAGCATCTATCCATTTTTTTGTATCTATACTCATAACCCATATGAGTGCTTCTTCTTTAAAAGGTTTATCGTCCAACCAGTGAATAAAACCTCCATGATCATGAAAAAACCAAGTTTTACCATTTGGTGCGATGACCTCAGAAACATAGGTCATATCTTCAATGACCATTCCACAATCACTATCTTGATACTTTTTCAGTTCTATAGGAAGAGGAACTCTTTGCAAATTTCCCTCTTTAATGACAACCATATGTTGTACCTTAGCAAGGGATAAGAATATGGTGATTATAAGGGCAATAAAGACAATAATTATAAGATATGGAGCTATTTTTTTCATGAAATGATTATAACTACTCTCTTCTTTTTTTTCCCTTTCCTGCATCATCATAAGATAAGAACTTATATAAATCTTTTTTCATTTCATCATCCAAACTATCCCATATTTCTTGTTTTTGAGCATAACGTTCTAAGTCTTCTTTTTTAGACTTTTTTATATCACGAATTAAATAATGATAGCGAACTAATTTTTTTGTGTACTCACTTATAAAAGGCCAGTTTTTAATGACTTGGTAACTTCTCTCTTCATGGTCTGTAAAACTCCACTCTTTAAACTCAAAATCTTCTTCATCTTTTTTAAATGCCGTTGAGGGTTTTCCAATGTCATGTAGTAAACCAGCTGCAAACATTTTAAAATCACCAGCTTTAAGTGCATAGTATGTCACACGAAGAGTATGAACAAGTATACCGTGTTGATGCCACTTATTTTGTGTAAAAAAAAGAGAGTCTAAAAAAGCATAACTAAAAACAGTATTATTTATGTCACTACTACTATGCATCTCTAAGCTCTATAGTAAAACAGGCTCCCCCATCTATATTTTTAAAGCTAAGTGTACCATCACAGTGATTTTGAATAATTATGTTACTCATGTATAATCCCAAACCTGTTCCTTGTTTATTTAATTTTGTAGAGAAATAAGGATCATAAATTTTTTCACTAATTTCATCTCTAATCCCTCCACCATTATCACTTACTTCAAGTACATACTTATCTTCAAGTGTATATGTTTTTATTTTTATAAGGGGATCTATTGTTTTATTTTCTAAAAGTGCATCTTGTGCATTTGTCACCAAATTTATAAGTACTTGTTTGAGCTCATTTTCATAAGTTATGAATTCACTTTCAGATTCTAACTCTAAAACTACTTTTATCCCCTTACTTTTAAGTGTAGAACCAATTATACCTAGAACAGCATCTGTCACTTTTGTATAATTTGTTGACTTCTTATGATTATTTTCTTTAAAGAAGTTTCTAAAATCATCTATTGTTGCACTTAAATGTTGAACAAACTTATCTATCTGTTTTGATGTATTAATTACTGAATCGTTATCTAAAGTATCTAGTTGTGCTTTTACACTAAGTGTAGCACTTGCAGCTGATATTGCAGAGAGTGGTTGTCTCCACTGATGTGCTATCATAGCTATCATTTCACCCATTTGAGCAAGACGAGACTGGTGAAGCATTTGTCTATCTTTAAGCATATTTTGTTCTACTTCTTCTTTTACTCTATCTTCTAAATTGGCGTTTATTAGTTCAATCTCTTCTTGATGCCTTATGTCTAGAGCCTGCATCTCTTTACGTTCACTTATGTCACGCCAAACACCATGAAGTAACTCCTCTCCATCTAAGTGAATCTTTGTTAAAACTACTTCACACCAAAATTGATTGCCATAGTAATCATTATGTAACCATTCAAAGTGTATTGAACCTTCACGTACAGCTTTTTGCATATTTTTTGCCATTAGTCTCATTGAGTTACTTTTATTAGGTTGATATTTTGGCATAAAATTCATAACATCTGTATGTAAAAAAGCATATTTAGAAGGAGCATTAAACATATCAATAATAGCCTTATTTGAACTTACAAATCTATTGTTTTTAATAAGCACTACACCATCGCTAGAGTTCTCATAAATAGTATGGATTGTTTCATCTAAAGAGATACTATTACGGATCATTAGAAAGGTTGCTCTCCCTGAAAAAACCAACATTATCATTAATACACTCATCACTAGAGCAAAAACAATAAACATTTCACCTCCATGATATAGAAGTGCTGAAATAAGGAATAAAAAGTTAAAAATAATAAAAATCAGATATGCTTTATAAACACTCGTTAGTGTAGATATTGACCCTGCAGATAGAGTAAAAATAATAATTCCTAAAATAAATATACCCAATTCAGGAATATTTAAAATTACACTCATCCATAGCATATATCCAAATAAAACTGTTGTTAAAAAAATCAATAAATAGAGAATACGAAGAGATTTTGCAAGTTTTTCACTATTCTTATTCTCTTGAATAATTTTATCAATGGTATTCTTTATTAGAATTCTACCGATAAGTAAAATAACATGTAATAAGAACCAGATAAATAGCATTGTATGATTCATATAATCGAAAACTATATAAACAAACACTGTTGATGCAAGTAGATTAGAGAGAAATATTCCAAAAAATGAAAAACGTAGCATTATATTAATTAACTCAATACTATATTTTTCATTTAAAATATTTTTTAATATCATATATCTTCTCCTATTAGTAATTACATTTTACATTAAAGTGCTTAAAATATGATTTAAACTGACATTGGATGATAAACTTCAACTGTCTCTTGTAAATCTTGCTTTTGAATGTGTGTATAAATTTGTGTAGTTAATAATGATGAGTGTCCAAGAAGTTCCTGAACAACACGTAAGTCAGCACCACCACTAATTAGCGATGTTGCATAGGAATGACGTAAGACATGAGGAGAAACACCTAAATACTTCTGTGTAATTTTATAAGCAGTAATACGACTTAGTTTATTACCTTGATAATTACACCATATAAAATCTTTTTCAAAAGGCATCTCATAGAGGTAAGTATTTATACTTTTTATAGCAATCTTAGCTAAAGGGACAACTCTCTCCTTCTCTCCTTTTGCATGACGAATATGTAACCATTCTCCTTCTATATCTACTAATGCCAATTCTAAACACTCGCTTATTCTTGTCCCACTAGCATATAAAAAAAGTATAAGTGCATAATCTCTTTTACCTATCCATGTTGTTCTATCAATAAGTGAAAGAGATGCTTGAATTTCATTATATGTTAAAAATTTTGGAAGAAGTTTTGGAACTTTTGCAAATTTCAGCTTTGTATTTTCACTACTAAACTGCTGTTTATAGCAAAAATCAAAAAAAGCATTAACAGCAGAGAGTTTTCGATTAAGTGTTCGTTTATTATTATACTGACCTAAAACACTCAGAAGTTTTGTAGAGTCCAGAGATAAAAGAGATTTTTCTAATACTTCTTCTATTTGGTTCAAATCACTTTTATAAGCCAAAACACTCTTTTTACTCAGTGCTTTTGTAACACTAATATACTCTATAAATGCCTCAAGCTCGTTAGACATTACTCAACTAATATTTTTTTATCGTTTATGTAAAAATCTTCTTTAGTAACAAAAATATATGCATCATCTAGACTTAAAGTAATAGCAGCAGGAGAGAAGTTATTGCTCTGTAGGAACTTGTTGTACTCTTGAGAATTTAAATGTTCTGTTAGTGATTGAAGTGTAAATTCATGTACAGTATAATCAAAAGTAGTCTGGTCAACAACTAGCATATAGCCCTCTTTTTCTAAGATGTATAGTTTTCCATTTTTTGAAACCATTCCATAAAAATGAGCAAATGGAAATTTTACTTTTGAGATAACTTCTAAGTTTGAAGTTAAAGAGAGTACTTCACCCTGTTTTGTTGCGATATAAATACGATCTTCATCAAAAAGAATATTACGTATCTCATACTTTGCTCGTAGCTCTTTTTTAGCCATTGCTAGAAGCTCATAACTTGTAGCAGCAATAATCTTATTTTCTATTAAATCAATAGAAATGATGTTATTAAAATTCTCTTCTGAAGAGACTATAATAGTACGAAGTCTTTTTTTAAGCTTTCCATTAACAATAATCACTTTCCCATCTAATGTTGAAAAAAGTATTAAACCTTTCATAAAGTATGGATTAACTATTCGAGAATCTGTAGCTATATACTTTGAGCCTTGCTCTTTAAATAAGACACTATTTGAGTTTATATCATAAATAGCTATTTCATTATCTGCAAATAGTATAGCTATTTCATCTCCATCAACACTTGCCCCTGCTACTGTTTTTTTGAGTTCAAGATTTTTTACAATAGTTGCATTACTTTGAGAAGTAAGAGTTATATTTCCATCTATTGAAGCACTAATTAACCAGCCATCACTCGATGAAATAACTCTCTCATTTTCTTTTACTTTAATATCATAGTTTCCATCTCTAGTGAGAACTGTTCTATCTTCGAGTAGTGCTACATTTGAAGAAGTATCAATAATAGCACTTTTTGTAGTTTCAAATTTTTTCCAAGGTGTATCTAGCTTAATGGGTTCATAAACCTCTTTAGTACTACAAGCACTAAAAAGAAGAGTAAAAAGTATCGTAAAAAAGAGATATTTTTTCATGCCGACTATTTAACTCCATAGTGCATTAAGGCATTTGCAACTTGAGCTAGAGGAGAGTCCACATTTATCATGCTTAGTTTTTTATGTGCTTCCTCTATCTTTTTTTCGTTCATTAAAATTACAGCACTCTCTATTCGAGCTAAGTCACCATAAATAGCATCTTTTGTATCTGCATAGCTATTAAGTTTTGTTAGATCGTTTGAGTTTTGTGCTAGTTCGTAAGAAGCCAAATCTCCAACTAGGTTTGCCTTAGAGTTTTGAAGTTTCTCTAAAGTAACTAAATCTTTGTTAGCTAAAGCTTGAGAGTATGTCCACACATCATGAAGTGCTGGGCTTAAAGACTCTAGTCTTGCTAGTGTAGCAGGATTATTTGAGTTATTTTGGAGCTCTGAAAGAGCTACATTTGCACTATCAATTGTGTTTTGCTTATTCACTGTATATGCGATATTTCCAGCAACAAAAAGAACAATAGCTACAACTGAACCTATCATTACATTTTTATATTTTTTTACAAATTTTTCAGTAACAACTGCTTTTTCAAAAAACTTCTCTTCTGAAGTTAACTCTTCTTTTACCATCTCTATATCTTGTTTTAAGCTCAAAAATAATCCTTATATTATAAAAAGTTCATAATATTACCCTTTAGTAAGTTAAAGTTTCATCAAATATATGATAAAATCTAAAATCAGATAAAAAAATATTATACAGGATATACAATGCAAGTAGATGATGCACTATTAACAAGACTAGAAAAATTATCTTTTTTAAAAGTAAGTGATGACAAACGCCAAGAGATGATAGGGCAACTATCTGAGATAGTAAGCTTTGTTGATAACTTAAGTGATTTAAACACTGATGGAGTTGACGGTAACTTTGCTATGAGTGATATGAGTACACCATTGAGAGAAGATAGTGTATCATCAAGTAACTCAGTGAGTGAAGATATTCTCAAAAACTCACCAAATAGTGCTGATAACTTCTTCGTTGTTCCAAAAATAATCGAGTAATAAATGATAAAAGTTTATGGCATTAAAAACTGTGATAGTGTAAAAAAAGCACTTAAATTTTTCAAAGAAAATGATTTAGAATTTGAACTCTTTGATTTTAAAAAACAAGAACTAGCATGTCAAAAGATAGATGAGTGGTTAAAACAAACAGATATTAAAACCCTTTTTAATGCGAGAAGTACTACTTATAGAAATCTAAAGCTCAAAGAGTTAGATCTCGATGAAAAGGGGCAAAAAGAGTGGTTATGTAAAGAAAATCTTCTTATAAAACGTCCTATTATTGAGTATAATGAGTCTATACTTGTAGGCTTTAATGAAAAAATTTATCAAAGGAGTTTCAAATGAGTGAAGAGATTGCAGATCAGATTCAAGCAGAACCAAAAAAGAGGTTAGATATCAAAAAACTTCTAAAGAGTGTTTTAGCATTTAAATCATCTGACTTACACCTTGTTGTTGGCAGTGAACCTCAGATACGTATAGATAAAGAGCTTCGTGCACTTAATCTCGCTGTATTAGATGCTAAAGATGTTGAGAGTATGGCTTACTCACTTATAGAAGATAAACAGAAGAAAGAGTTTGAAGAGCATAATGAACTAGACTTCTCTTTTGAACTCAAAGATGTTGGACGTTTTCGTGCCAACTACTACCGTACTATTCACGGTATTGCTTGTGCTTTTCGTATGATTCCTATTGAGATTCCTACTCTTGATGAGTATGGAAATCCTCCTATTTTTAAAGAGCTTATTAAAAAAGAGAAAGGACTTATTCTTGTAACTGGTCCTACAGGTTCAGGTAAGTCTACTACTCTAGCTTCTATGCTTCATGAGATAAACCTCACTGAACGCCGTCATATCATTACTATCGAAGATCCTGTTGAGTTTGTGCATAAAAACATTAAGTCACTCTTTTCACAACGTGATGTTGGGAGTAATACTGCTTCATTTGCAGCAGCGCTCAAATATGCACTTCGTCAAGATCCAGACATCATCCTTATTGGAGAGATGCGTGATGCTGAGACTATCGGTGCAGCACTTACTGCTGCAGAGACTGGTCACTTAGTTTTTGGAACTCTACATACAAACTCTGCACCTGGGACTATTAATCGTATTATCGATGTTTTTGATGGGGAAGAACAGGCCCAAGTAAGAGCACAATTAGCTTCTTCTTTAGTTGCTGTTGTCTCTCAAACACTTATACCAAGAGTAGGAACAGGAAAGGTAGCAACACAAGAAATTCTCATAACAAATCCTGCTATTCAAAATCAGATTCGTGAAGATAAAGTACATCAAATTTACTCTCAAATGCAACTCAATCAACAAGAGACAAACATGACAACACAAACACAGCAAATAATGGAACTACTACAGAAAAATGTCATTTCTAAAGAGAATGCTATCAAGAACTCAAATAGACCAGAAGAGTTAATGAAACTTATAGGAGGGCTTTAAGCCTACCTACTCTTATATATAGCGAATTCTTGCATATCCTGTTTCTTTTGAAATATCAATATATGCAGTTTCATCTCCATTTGTAAGTTTAATATTACAAGTGGCATTTAATAATGCACCATCATTTCCTGAAGCAGTATATGCAAAGTTAGTTAGTGATAGACTTCCAATTAGTGGTCGGCCAAGATAATCAAAACTAATTATAGACTTGCCAGCACAACCACCTTCAAAACTAAGTGTATTTAAACCCTTTAACTCTATTGTATCTATATCTTTAGTCCGATTGAGTGGGTCTTTAGCATAATCACTACTCTCATTATTATTTTCAATCGAATAAGTATTGTTTACAAATACAATTTGCCATCTATTTTTATACCACGAAGCATTATTCTTATCATATTTATCATCACTCATAGCAAGATGTTGTGTATACCTTATTTGTGCGACTAAATCTATCGCTGCTTCTTGAACAGGGTTTGTTTTCATTCTAGGAATTATAGTTGCAGCTAAAATACCAATAACAACTAGTACAAAAATTAACTCTATCATTGTAAATGCTTTTTTCATCTTCGTCACCTCTATGTATTCTACATTATACTATTATTTTTTTCTAAACCGTATCATTTTAAACCGTTCACCAAGAAAATCTGGAAGTATCAACATCTTCACTTTTTCTAACTCTTGCTTATAGATTTTCTCTTCAACCCTCTCTTTTAGCATCTCTAGTAAATCAAGTATTCCCATATTTATAAGTCCACTCATCTGTGCTTTTAACTCTACAAACTCTATACCTGCTGCTTCATAAGCATCTTTAACATGAGCAAATGTGACATCGTAAGTTATATCACTTTTTGCAAAGAGTTCTTGGCGTTTAATATTCTCTGAGAAGAAAGGAATAACCTCATGTTTAGCATAAACACGAAGGGAGAAGTCAGGTCTTGCAGACATCTCACCATAGTCAAAACTCATAAACTCAAACTGCTTAGCCGCACTCGCCATCTCTAATGCGAACTCTTCATAACCAAGAGCAATCTCTCCACGGTCTTTAAAGTACTTTTTAGCCTTCTCCTCAACCCACTCGTTATCTACATCAAACTCGATAGTATGCCCGTCAACTCTTGCTGTTTTACCCTTATAGTATAGTTCGCAAGGAAAAGCATCAAAGATTTCATTTGCTATAAAAAAAGCATTTTCACACTCAAGTTCACTCAGTGACTTGTAGTGAGTTAAAGGAATAACATCACCAAATGACTCTTTGAAATATTTAGTTTGATGTTCTTGCAGATCATCAAATCTCTCAATAATTACAAAGTTAAAACTCTTTAAAAGTTCTGGTCGTAAAGTATAGATAAACTCACAAACATCTGCTAGAAAATAACCATGATGTGCACCTATCTCACAGATAGTGGCGTTTGACTCTAAAAAACCTTCATCAACTAAGGAGATAATATGCTTAGCAATAGTACCACCAAAGAACTTACTAGTGCTCACGGCTGTGTAAAAGTCTCCACTTTTACCTATGTTTTTATAAGTTGCATAGTAACCATCTTCACCATATAACCACTCTGTCATATACTCACTAAATTTCAAATCTACTCTCCCTCATTTACATACATTTCATACAGATTAAGTAGTGATAACTGTTTGTCTATCTCATAAACTTTTGAATCAAAATTTTGAATATTTAAAGAGTTCTCTAGTGTATCTACATCTTGCTGTGTTTTATAACCCGCACTAAAGAGATCTTTTGTATCTGCTAAAAGTCTTGTATATATCTCTATATTTTCATTACTCAGTGCTATTTTTTTATCGAAATTTTCGATATTGTGAAGTACTTGCTCAAAGAGTGCTCTTAACTCTCGGCGTTTATCTTCTTGCACTATTTTTGACTTTAGATAGTCAACTTTAACTGACTCTATATCTCTAAACATATTTATATCTAAAGGCATACTAGCTCGTACTCCATAGTCGTAATAATCAAGTTCATTTGAGTTATCTATTAAAGTTCCATTTGCAATAAACTTTTGTCCTTCACTCTTACTCCAGTTATATCCTGCAGTTAAACTTACTTTAGGAAGATACTTAGCTATAGTCACATTATGATAGTAGTCATTTTTATCTATCTCTGATTTTCCTTGTTTAAGAACAATATTATATTTTATAAATTCTTCACTACTTATGTACTCTAAATGTGGAATTCTGGCAGTTTTATAGTCTAAATCACTCAATGTCTCAAACTGAGTAATAAGTCTCTCTTTTGCAGTCTGAATGTCATAAAGTGCTTGAATTACAATGTTTCTCTGAATAACAGCATTATCTAAAAAACCAGAATCAAGTTGTCCACTAAGATACTGCTCTTTTTTCTGTGCAAGATTAATTTCAGAATTTTGAATCTGTAGCTTCTGAGCTTCCTCTTTTAAGGTAGTTTGCTTAATCTGCATGAGTATGCTTATAGTCTCTTTTATCATCTTACGTTTTGCAACATCGATGCTATAATCAGAGTATTTTTTTGAAGCATTTGCAAACTTAATACCGTAGTAGATTCCACCACTTTGAAAAATTGGTTGATCCATCTTAATGGCAGCATTTTGATTTGTCTGTTCATCATCGTAAGGTTTACTTTTTGAGTAACTGTAATGCAGTTGAACAGGTGCTATCCATGAATCACGAAGTTTAGAACTCTCAGCCTCATTTTTTTCATAGTCATATCCAAACTCTTGCTTTTTAAAGTCAGATATATAACTATCTAATGTAGAGTTATTTTCATTTGCAAAAACGAGTGAACTATATGCTAGACACAGCGTGAGTGAGAGCTTTAAAACCTTCATCTATTTCCTCTTTTGTGATAGTTAATGGTGGTAAAAATCTCAGTGTATTTCTTCCAGCACGTAGAACCATAACACCATTTTCTTTGGCATTTGACATTATTGAAGCTAATATGTCTGCATCTTTTACACGAAGCCCACACATCATCCCAATACCTACTTTACTTGTAAATAGTCTCTCATTTTTCGCATAAAACTCATCAAGTACCTCATTAAATAGCAAGCTTGTTGCATCTAACTTACCGCTCTTTTTCTCTTCACCTAAGATGTCAAGAACTTCACAAACAGCAGTTGCACTTAGATAGTTTCCACCAAAAGTAGAACCGTGATCTCCTGCACAAAGAACCTCTTTAAGAGAAGTCATAACAACACCAACCGGAACACCTCCTCCTATACCTTTAGCTAAGGTAATTATCTCTGGTGTAATTCCATAAACCTGAGAAGCTGTAAACTCTCCTGTTCTGTACCCACCAGTTTGCACTTCATCTACAATGAGAGGAATATTTTTACTCTTGAGTAACTTTTCTAAAGCCTGCACTTTTGTCTTATCTTGTGGTTCAACACCACCTTCGCCCTGAATTAGCTCTATCATTACAGCAGCAGTGTGATCATCAAGAAGTGCTTCTACAGCATCTAGTGTCTCAGCATATACAAAACCATCAGGAAACGGTCCAAAGTAGTTGTGCATAGACTCTTGCCCTGTGGCTTTAACAGTTGTTATAGTACGACCATGGAATGAGTGCTGTAGAGTGATAATCTTATAGCGTTTAATCTCACCATCACGTTCCCCATGCTTTCTAGCAATTTTTATCGCACCCTCATTTGCTTCAGCACCACTGTTTCCGAAGAAACATGCCATATCATAACCACTAGCTTCTACTATTTTTTGAGCAGCCCTAGCTTGTGGTGCTATATAATAAAGATTTGATGTATGTGTAATATTTGAGAGTTGAGAACACAGAGCAGTATTTACTCTCTCATTTGCATGTCCAACACTCACAACACCTATGCCCGATGTAAAGTCAATGTATTTTTTTCCATCACTATCAGTTAAAGTGGCATTTTTTCCACTTATAAACTCAATATCACCACGCCCATAAGTAGGCAACACATATTTTTTATCTAACTCTTTTGTATTCATATTTGACTCCTCATATATTATAAATTTTCTATTGTAACCTTGTCTTCTTGATAAACTGCACTCTTACCTTCATAAGAGTGTTTTGAAGATGTTAAGTTATTAACACCTGGTGTTCCACTATAAATTAAAACACAGTCTTGGCGTAAATCATCATTATGTTGAACTTGCAAAGTTACACTACCATTAGCAGAACTTATCTTAATATCATCATCTTCAATAAAGCCTAAATCACTATGAATAAAAACCCTATTTTCAGATTTAAACTGGGAGTTTAGACCCTTAGAACTCTTTGAAGTAATAAGATGTAACTCTTGACTAACTTTTCTTTTTTTATCTCTATTTTTAGTGAGAACTATCTTATTTGCACCCTTATCTATTTCAACCTCTTCTAAAAAAAGAAACTCTTTATCATCTGTGTCAAATCCATCTTGATAAGGTATACTTTCTCTATCTTTAACATTCCCATCTTCATTTATAAAATTTTTAAAGTACTCTATATACTCAGATTCAGATTTCAGATCTATATCAAATTCTTTACAGAGGTAAGTTGCTAAATCATACTCACTAATTCCTATATTGTTCTCTATTTGTTTATTCATTATTAACATCGCATTATGTGAATATGAAGTTCGAACATCATCTTTTTCTAAAAATGTTTTTGCTGGAATAATCAGATCTGCAACACTACTTGTCTCATTTTCATAAAGTCCAAAATAGACAACATTTTGGGTATGTGCTATTGAGTTTTTAACTCTCT
>Ga0256826_1001674_pt1 | contig 13721 bp, 9 predicted proteins | sample CV79metaG_FD_185975 | JGI IMG/M metagenome (GOLD analysis project Ga0256826, IMG submission 185975) | Hydrothermal vent microbial communities from East Pacific Rise, Pacific Ocean - CV79 | ecosystem: Environmental > Aquatic > Marine > Hydrothermal vents | place: Pacific Ocean: East Pacific Rise...
TTCAAAATACTATAAAGAAGGTGATGAAGTTAACGTTATAGCTATTGATTACGATAAAAAGAAAAGACACCTTTCTCTTTCTATTAAAGAAGCTAACCTTGACCCATGGAAAGATATTGACAACACATTAAGAGCTGGAGACACTGTTTCTGTAACTGTTTCTAACATTGAACCTTATGGTGCATTTGTTGATTTAGGTGAAGATTTAGAAGCATTCCTTCACGTTTCTGAATTGTCTTGGGAAAAGAATGTTAAACACCCTAAAGATCATATTGAGATTGGTCAAGTTATTGATGTTGAAATTATTGAAATTGATAAACAACAAAGAAGACTTAGAGTTTCAAGAAAAACTTTACTTCCAAAACCAATTGACCAATTTGCATCTGCAAACAGAGTTGGTGACATCATTACAGGTACCGTTTCATCTGTAACAGATTTTGGTGCATTCCTTAAAATTGGTGCTGTAGAAGGTCTTCTTCATAACCAAGAAATCTCTTGGGATAAAGCACAATCTGCTAAAGAAATTTGTAAAGCTGGTGACGAAGTTGAAGTTAAGATTATTAAAATTGACAGAGAAAACGGTAAAGTTTCTTTAAGTAAGAAAGCGATGGAAGAGTCTCCTGTAGCTGCTTTTGCAAAAACACATAAAAATGGTGATATTGTAGAAGGTACAGTTAAAGACAAAAAAGACTTCGGTATTTTTGTTTCTATTGAAGCTGGTGTTGATGCACTTATTAGACTTGATGATCTTGCTCCTCTTAAAGAAGATGAGATTGAAAAAGGTCAAACAATTAGAGCTGTAATTTCTTTCATTGATGCTAAAAATGATAGAATTAGAGTTTCAGTTAGAAGACTTGAACGTCAAGAAGAGAGAGAAGCTCTTGATAAACTTAATGCAGAACAAGATGATAGTATGACTCTTGGTGATGCTTTTGGCGATTTTAAAAGAAAATAGGAATTGACAAGTATGTCTAAAATTACTATTGTAGTTTGCGATCATATCCACCAAAAAGGGTTGGATATTCTCGCGAATGATGCTGATATAAATCTTATTAATGCTGCAGATGAGCCTAAAGAGAAGCTCATCTCTGAAATTATCCCTCTTGCTGATGTAGCAATTACCCGTTCTTCTACCGATGTTGATCAAGCCTTCTTAGATAATGCCTTAAAAGTCAAATCTGTTGTACGTGCTGGTGTTGGTGTTGATAATGTTGACATTGAAGGTTGTAGTAAAAAAGGTATTGTTGTAATGAACGTACCAACTGCTAATACCATTGCAGCTGTTGAACTTACTATGACACATATGCTTTCATGTGTACGTCAATTCCCTTATGCTCACAATAACCTAAAGTTAGAGAGAGTATGGAGAAGACAAGATTGGTATGGAACAGAACTTAAAGACAAAAAACTTGGAATTATTGGTTTTGGAAATATTGGTTCACGTGTAGGTAAGAGAGCAAAAGCATTTGAGATGGATGTTCTCGCTTATGACCCATATATTGACCCAAGAAAAGCAACAGACTGTGATATAGCTTATACTACTAACTTTGATGACATTCTTGCTTGTGATATTATTACCATTCATACACCAAAGAATAAAGAGACTTTAGGAATGATTGACAAAGCAGAAATTGCTAAAATGAAAGATGGTGTTGTACTTATTAACTGTGCAAGAGGAGGTCTTTATGATGAAGATGCTCTACTTGATGGATTAACTTCTGGTAAAATTCATATGGCTGGTATTGATGTATTTAACAAAGAACCTGCTACAGACCACCCTCTTCTTGATTTAAACAATGTTACTGTAACTCCTCACTTGGGTGCGAACACAAAAGAGTCTCAACAAAACATTGCTATTCAAGCTGCAGAGAATGCTATTCAAGCTGCTAAAAAAATTGCGTATCCTAATGCACTTAATTTACCAATAAAAGAGAGTGAACTACCTGATTTCTTACGTCCATATCTTGAACTTATTCAAAAAATGGGTAATCTTTCTGCACAAGCAACACATGCAAGTATTAAAAGCATTAAAATTACTACACAAGGGGAAGTTTCTGACTATATTGACTCATTAACTACCTTTGCTACAGTAGGAATTTTAACTCCCTCTCTTGAAGAGCAAGTAAACTATGTGAATGCTGAATTTGTAGCTGAAGATAGAAACATTCAGATTACGAAAGATACTGCTATCAATAACTCTGGATTTACCAATAAAATCTCTATTAAATTAGTTACTGATAATGGTGAACTTTTGATTGCTGGAACTGTTTTTGGTGACCAAGCTCAACGTATTATTGAAATAGACGGGTATGAATTAGACCTTGAACCAAAAGGTAATCTAATACTCTTTAGAAATACTGATGTTCCAGGTGTTATTGGTGATGTTGGTAGAATCGTATCTGCTAATGGACTAAATATTTCTGACTTTAGACTAGGTAGAAATAAAAATGCTCAAGCTTTAGCTGTTGTTAAAGTAGATGGGAATATTAATAAAGCAGTTATATCAGAACTTTCTGATTTAGATGCTTGTATTAGTGTTAACCACGTAAGTATTTAATAACATAAGTTCCAAATAAAATTTGGAACTTATATACTTTTAAATTGTCATAGAAAAAATTCTTCCCTCAGGTTTACTCTGAGCTAATCTTAAATCAAATGCCATACAAACATTACGAACAAACATTCTTGAGCTCTCTTTCACAACTAATCTATCTTCATATATTTCAATAAGATTATCTGAGTCCATCTCTTTAAGACGTTCTAGTATTTCATCAATATTATTTAGCTTCATCTCATCTTTAGCCCATGAAGTCTCAAGGTTACACATAAGATTTAAAATATGTTGACGAACCAATAAATCTTCATCAGTTAATATATGCCCTCTAAAGACAGGTAACTTGCCTTCATTAACTCTTGTTACATAATCTTCAACACGTTTTTCATTTTGTGCAAATGCATACCAAGAATCAGAAATAGAAGACATACCCAAACCAATCATTAACTTTGTTTTACCAGCAGTATAGCCCATAAAGTTTCGATGAAGTCTCTTCTCTTCCATTGCAATATGCAATTTATCAGTAGGCAAGGCAAAGTGATCCATCCCTATCTCTTCATAGCCTGCTTCAAAAAAGAGTTTTTTACCAAGTTCATAGAGTTCTCTCTTATATTCATCTTTAGGTAAGTCATTTTCATCAAAACCTCTCTGCCCTACTCCTTTAATCCAAGGAACATGAGCATATGAGTAGTAAGCAATTCTATCTGGACGTTGCTTAACTGTCTGCTCAATGGTGTTAATGATACTCTCTTTAGTTTGATGAGGCAGACCAAAAATAATATCATGAGAAATTGACTCATAACCAATCTCTCTTGACCATTGATTAACCCGATTAACATTTTCAAATGGTTGTACTCTATTAATTGCACGCTGTACAACTGGATCGTAATCTTGAATACCAAAACTAGTACGTTTGAATCCTAAGTCAAAAAGTGTTTGAAGTTGCTCTTTTGTTGTATCATTAGGATGTGCTTCAAAAGAGAAGTCATAGACTTCATGGCGTGTTGCCGATTCAAAGATACCATCAATCATACGTTTTAAATTTTCAGAAGAGAAAAAAGTTGGAGTTCCACCACCTAAATGAATCTCTCTAATAGAAGGTACTCCATCTAATACATCTACATAGAGTCTCCACTCTTTTAATACTGTATCAATATACTCATCTTCAACAGAGTGACGTTTTGTAATATGTTTATGACAAGCACAGAATGTACATAAATTTTCACAATAAGGCATATGTATATAAAGAGAAATACCCTCCTCTTTATTACTCTCATTAAATGATTTCTGAACTGTTTTTACCCAATCAATAATTGGAAGTTCTCCTTTATTCCAAAAAGGTACAGTTGGATAAGAGGTATACCTTGGTCCTGGAATATTATATTTTTGAATAAGGGTTGAATTACTAAAATCTTGCATCTTTTTCCTTGAGATTATAATTAGAATAATTATATCGAAAGGATTTGAAATGAAGTGATATAAATCAACAAGAATGAGTAAAACTAGTTTAATAAAAATAGTTAATATCCTTCTTTCTCAAGATACAAGAAAATTTTACGCAAATATTGTTATACTCTACATATATTTTTATCTATTCAACCAACTTTAATGCATTATGCTTATTATTATCATAATGTAATATTATCAAAAAAAGGGCTCGAAAATGATTTTAAAAAGATCTTTCACTTTTCTATTGTCTATAGTTTATTTTCATAATTTACAAGCACAAGAGTTAACAGACTTATCTCTTGAGAATGCTTTAAAAATTATGAAAAACAATAACTTAGAACTAAAAATTTCAAAATTTAATGAACGGATAAAAGTACATGAAGCAAAAATTGCTTCTGGCTATAACTACGGAAAATTAGATGTAAAACTTCAAGCTTTGCGTTCAAATGATGCAGGAAATATGTTTGGCTTTAAACTTAAAAGTAGAGAGGCTTCTTTTCAAGATTTTGGATTCTCTGACTTTATGGGTGCCATTGGTCAAGGGGCACAACAAGCCAATGGAGATTTTGGAGCATTCTCACAAGGTTTAGCTCAACAAGGTGATGATATTTTAGCCATTCAACCTAAAGATTTAAACTTTCCTGATGCAAGAAATCATTTTCAAACAACTCTAACCTATATGGTACCTCTCTATACAGGTGGGAAACTTGACCAATATGGAAAAATCACTACTGCTTTAACCTATATGAGTCAATTAGATACTGAAAAACTACTCAATGAAAAAGTTTTTCAAACAACTAAAACTTTTTATGATATTTCACTTATTAAACAATATATTGAAAATCTAAGTAGTATTGTTGTGAATATTGATCAACTAGAACAAATTGTTAAAAGCATGAAAGAGGAAGGTTTTGCAAAAGAGATTGATGAGTTAGAAGTTAAAGCTAGACGTTCAGAAGCACAAAGTATGTTAACTCAGGCAACCTATAACAAAGAACTTGCCTATCAGTATCTCTCTTTTCTGCTTAATCAAGATGTTAAATCTATTCAAACACTCAATAAGCTTGCACCAATGCCTAAAAGTAATAAAGAGGAACTCTCTACAAATAATTTAGACATTCAAAAAGCAGAACTTGGTCTTAAAATTACAGATATGGCAATAAAACTTGAAAAATCAAAATTTTTACCTACTGTAGGTGCCTTTGGTGAGTATGGATCATCAGATAATAAACCATTTAATGATTTTACTAAAAAAGACTTTTACACTGTTGGACTACAATTAGAATGGAACCTTTTCAATGGTGATATTGATAGACATAATCTTGAAAAAGCAAAAATTGAAAATATGAAAGTTCAAGATCAAGTTATCTTAGCAAAAGCTGGTATTTCACTACAAGTTAAAAAATTAACTACTAATATTAGAAGTAAAGATGCAGAGATTGAAAGTTTAGAGACACAGTATGAATTTGCAGAAAAAGTATATGAGAACTATGAAGGACGATACCAAGAAGGAATTTCATCTATCTCTGATGTATTAATTAAGCAATCTAAAGAGTTAGAAGTACTCTTAAAACTACTTACAGCAAAAAATGATAGAAATGCAAAAGTCTTTGAACTTACAAGCATACTCAACAAGGGAGAAAATTAATGAAAAACATAGGACATAAACTTAAACTAGCACTATTAGTTATATTAGGATTAACATCACTACAAGCAATTGAACTTGAACTTTCTGGTTCAGTTATCTCTGATAATCAAAAAATGATTACAAGTAGATATATGGGAATTGTAAAAAAAATGTTGGTATCTGAAGGTGAAATTGTTAAAAAAGGACAAATTCTTTATGAGATTGACTCTAAAGAGATTGATTCAAAAAGAGAACAAGTTGATCTTGCTATTTCTCAAGCACAACTAGCTCTACAGATGAATAAAAATCAGTACTCTAACGTTTTACTAAACCTTGGACGATACCAAAGACTTTTTAAAAAAGGAATGGTTTCTAAATATGAATTAGAGAACTTACAATTAGGTGCTAAAAACATGAAAGATATGGTTGCCATAGCTTCCAAACAAGTTGGTCAAGCAAAAGCCATGAAAAAAGAGGTACTTAACCAATACAACTACCTTAAATTAAAAGCACCAAATGATGGTGTTATTATCATGAAAAAGTTAAATGTTGGAGAGATGGCAATTCCAGGCATGCCAGGAGTGATTTTAACTGACTTATCTAAATTAAGTATCGTTGTTGAGATTGCAGAAAATGATATTAAATTTATCAATATTAATGAAAAAGTTACTCTTGAAATTCCCTCTGTAGGATTTAAAGATGAAGGTAGAATCTACTCTATTATTCCTAGTTCTAATCCAATGACACATAAATTTAAAATGAAAGTTAAATTTAATACCAATGGCAAATCAATCTATCCTGGTATGTATGCTAAAGTACATATTAAAGGATAACCATGGGAGAGCATATAAAAAAAGAACCGTATGTAGTAAAAGATATTGCTGGTAAATTAGGTCAAGGTTTTCTTAGAAATCCTCTAACTGCTGTTTTAGGAATTGTTATTTTGGTACTTGGTTGGATTGCACTTAATACCATGCCAAGAGAAGAAGATCCACAAATCGCTATTTCTGGTGGAGGTGTCATTGTTGCTATGCCAGGAGCTAGTCCTGTAGAGATAGAAAATATTATTTCAAAACCTTTAGAGAAAAAGCTAAGAGAAGTTCAAGGTATTGAACATGTTTATAGTATGTCTATGGATAATGTTGGTATTGTTAATGTTATGTACTTTATTGGAGAGAATAGAGAAGATTCAAACTTAAAACTTTACGACAAAGTTATGCAAAATATGGATCAAATGCCTAAAGGTGTTATGCAACCTCTTATTAAACCTTTTGATATTGATATTGATGTACCAATTATTACCGTTGCACTCTATCAAACAGATAAATCTAAACTTTCATTAGTAGAATTTAATGAAGAGATAAGAAAGTTGAGACATAAAATCAATGGTATAGATAACGTTGCAAAAACAACTCTACACGGCTCACATAAAGAACAATATAATGTAGAAGTTGATATGGGCAAACTCTCTGCTTACCATCTATCTATGGGACAGATTATGATGGCTGTGAAACAACTTGCAGCAAATGTTCCTGATGTAAAAGGAAGAACTAAAGATAATAAATTAGTTATTTTTGGTATTTCAAATGCCATTACAAGTATCAATGATATTAAAAATGTTATGGTTGCTAACTATATGGGTTCACCAATCTATCTTCGTGATGTTGCCAAAGTAGAACAGAGTATAGACAAACAAAATTTTCAAGATGTTGAACTTATCTATAGAGCTAATAACGATAAAAACAGTGAACTTAGTGAGAATATTTCACAAGTTACCCTCTCTGTCTCTAAACTTGCAGGAACCAATGCTGTTTTTGTTGCTCAAGATGTTTTAAAAATGATTGAAGCTCAAAAAGCATCATTTGAAAAAATTGGTATTGAATATATTATTACTCGTAACTATGGTGAAAGAGCAAATCATGCTGTTGACGAGCTTATGCATCACCTGGTTATTACCATTATTATTATTGCTGTTATGCTTGTATTTGCACTAGGTTGGAGAGAGTCTCTCATTGTAACTTTCTCAGTTCCTGCTATTTTAGCAATTACTCTATTTATTGCTTGGATGTCTGGACAGACCATGAATAGAATTACACTATTTGCATTCTTACTCTCCCTTGGGTTGTTAGTTGATGCTGCTATTATTGTTATTGAAAATATTCACCGTCATCTTCATACACCAGGCGTTGAAGATAAAGAGATGGGAGCATTGTTAGTTGAAGCTACAGATGAAGTAGGTGGACCTACTAATGTTGCAACACTGGCAATTATTATGACCATGGTTCCTATGGCATTTGTAGGAGGAATGATGGGGTCATTTATGAAACCTATTCCTTATAACGTTCCAGTTGCACTGTTTGCATCATTAGTTGTCGCTTATATTTTTACTCCATATTTAAGTCTTAAACTTCTTAAAAAACCAGAGCATGATGAGCATCATGATATGGAAAATAATCCATATGGAATATGTGAAATTTGTACTGACGATGATAATGAAGAAAAAAAAGGGGAAAAATAGATGAAAAAATTTGAAAATTTTATCTTTTGGATTTTAGCAACTAAAACAAGAAAAGCCATGGTTATATTTCTAACCATTTTATCTTTTTTTGCATCACTACTTATGTTTCCAAGTGGTGCTGTTTTAGCAAGAATGTTACCAGGTAAAAGTGCTGCTACTTATTCAGTTTATATTGATACACCAACAGGTAGTTCCATTCAACAGACAAAAAAAGTAACTACATGTATTACAGATATATTAAAAAAAGAGGAAGAGATTCTAAATATGTCTATTTTTTATGGACAAGGAATTCCTTTAGATTATGCTGGTCTTGTAAAAGGTTCAATGATGAAAAGAACTGAGAATGTTGCAGAAATTTCAGTTAATCTAACACCTGCACATGAGAGAGAAGAACCATCATTTTTAATGACAAGCCGTCTACGACCTGTACTTCAAAATAGTTGTCAAAGCATTATTCCAGGAACTGTCATTAAAATGATAGAACAACCTTCTGGTCCACCAACCCTAGCTCAAATTGTTATGGAAGTCCATGGTGATAATATTGAACATACTAGAAAACTATCTGTAGAAGTTGCCAATATCTTAGCAAATACAAAAGATTTAGTTGATATTGACATTATGGCTGATGATATATATGATAAATATAAACTTGTTCCAGATATTGAGAAGATTGCTCGTTCAGGTCTAGGTATTGAACAAGTTAATAATATTTTATATCTTGCATTTGAAGGAATGGCAATTGCTACCAAGAACTCTGAAAATCGTTCTGTTCAAATTCCTATATTTTTAATATTAAGTGATGAAACAAAACATTTAAGTGGACATAATGATGATGCTATTCGCTCAAAACTTGCATCACTAAACCTAATGAATAAAATGGGTATGATGGTTCCACTTACAGAAGTAGTACATATTGTTCCTATTAAATCTACACCAACAATTATGCATAAAGATTTAAAACGAATGATTAATGTTATTGCTGAAACAGATATGGTTTCTCAAGTCTATCCTCTTTTGGATGCTAGAGCTAAAATGGTAGAGTATTTTTCTAAACAATATACAGTAAAAAATGCACCATTTTCTACATATATGTTTGATTTAGAATTAACCGATAAAAAGACAGGTGAAGAGTTCCTTTTACGTTGGGATGGAGAGATGAAAGTAACACTTGATACTTTTAGAGACCTAGGTGCAGCTTTTATTGCTGCATTAGTACTAATCTTCTTCTTACTTGTTATCTACTATAAAAGTTTCGCGTTAAGTGGTATTATTTTAGGAGGTTCATTCCTTTCACTTATTGGAGTAATCGTAGGTCACTGGGTTGCTGATTTAGTTACAGAACATACCTTTTTCTTAACAGCTACTTCACTTATTGGATTTATTGCACTTATGGGAATTTCATCTCGTAACTCTCTACTTCTAATCGACTATGCAAAAGGTCTTATTCATAATGGTATGGAGAAAAAACGTGCCATTGCTGATGCATCAGCAACACGTGCTAAACCAATTCTTTTAACAGCAGTAGCTATTATTTTAGGTTCTGCTCTACTTGCTGGAGATCCAATCTTTGGTGGTCTAGGTGTTGCACTTATCTCTGGTACTGTTGCAGCTGTATTTGTATCTTTACTCTTTGTACCTGTTCTTATGGACAATACTAAAGCTATGGATAAAGAAGAAGAGAACTGTTTAGATTAATTTTTTCTCAATATGCTCATTTATCAATGAGCATATTATCACTTTTGATGTATAATCAATACTAATAAATTAAATAGGCTATGGTTATATATGATACTTTCAAATGATACTTTTCAACTCGCAGCATCATATACAATTGGTTCCTACTTACTCCCTGGTGACCCTATTGAGAATATCTCTCAAATTATCAATTCAAAAATAAAAGTAAACATTAGTACTTGTGAAGAGATTGTTGAAGGTATTAAAAATAAAGATTATGATGTAGGACTTATTGAAACTCCTTTTTTTGACAGTGAACTTATCTACAAACCATGGATTGAAAATGAGATGGTTTTCTGTTCAAAAACAGAACTTCCTGCAGATCTTAATACTGATTTACTTAAAAACTATCAACTTATCTGTAGAGAAGAGTCATCATTGACTAGAGAATTAATTGGTGACTTTTTTAAAGAACTTGGTATTAGCCATAAAGATTTTAAATCTATCCAAGAGATTAACAATTCTACTGCACTCATACAAGGAGTTAAATGGTCAAAAGTAAGTCAAGAGAATCCAACACTCACCGTTGTATCAAAACTAGCAATAGAAGATGAAGTAACCCGTCAAGAACTTTTTATATCTAGATTTAAAACACATGCAATGAATCATCAATACTATATTGTTTATTTAAAAGAAAAATCTACAGATTTAGTTATTAAAAACATTGTAAACTACTTAATAAATTTACAAAAAGACCTCAAATAAAATCTCTTTTAATGCTTGTTTCATTTCAGTAGTTAAATCTTTTTCATTAGAAAAAATGAAAAATGGAACAGAATTTGCTCTTGAAGTATTCAAACGTTTACGCAGAGTTGAGAGTTGATCAAGAGGAATACTTTTTTGACCATCATATAGAGAAAAATTCTTATCTATTCCAATTGACATAGAGATAATAGAGTAGGTATAAAACTTATTCTCTTTATTATATTTATCAATAAAGTTACCTAAAAAATTTTCTAATTTCTTCTCTTTTTTTACAGAGATTTTTCCGAACTTTTCTCTAAAAGCATATCGTTCATCTTGTGTTAACTCCAATATATTATAGAACTCTGGTAAATTCTTCCAATTTGCTCTAAAGATATTTTTACCAAAAAGTATATCTTCAAATGCAGCTAAATAGTAACGCTCTTGATATGTTAATGAGAGTTGATATTTAATTTTAAAATACTCTTTTTTAAATAGAGAAATTAACCAATTTTCATCAAGCTGTGAAATAATATCTAACTGCTTAGTCGTGCTATTTTCTCTAGAAAAGTTCCACATCATACCAATGGTTTCATATATCTTTTTATTATTAGATGATTTAGAGAGATAATCTTTTGCTAAATAGGTTATAACCTTCTCTAGCAGAGTATCTAAACGAGAAATATTATAGGTAAAAAAAACTTTTTTATAGAGGTTAAAACGACTCTCTAAAAGATGTTCAATATCGGCTAAACTAGAACTCATAAATGATAGTTTAAACTCATCATTCTCTTTAATTAAAATTGCTTCTCTTGTTATTCTTAATAAATCTGATGAACTTGAGATATATCCACTTGCTAATAAATCACGGTTAATATAATCAATCCTATCTGCATCTATTGTTGATGCAATAAATTTATGTAACACAGCGTAAGAGAAAGTTTTTGTTTGAATGTCATCAAAAATATTTTTCACTATCAAATAGTATAGTTTAATTAACTCTTTTGAACTGTTCCCCTGCTCTAACACCTCATGGTTAAACAACATGTCTAAATACTCATAACCAATACTCTCATGCAGAACAATTTGACCATTTAATGTAATCTTTTCATAAAACTCTAAAAAACTCTTCTGTTTACTGTTATGTTCACTCTTTTTTTTAATAGAAAAATATAATCGTTTTAAGGCATACTCGGTCTGATGAGAAAAAGGTAAATGCCCTAAATCATGTAATAATCCTGCCAAACGCAAAGATTGTAAAAGTATAAGATAAGTAATTCCCAGTCTATTTTCCATTGTATATGAAAAATCTAACAGTGTTTTATCTTCAATTATTAAACTATTTAAATCTATCTCTAAATTATATTTTTTTATGAGTTTTTTAATAGCTTTATGAGCTGATAGCAAAAAATCTTCTGAGCAATTCTCAGGACTATTAATCAGTGCATTTTTAAACATATGAGAAGCAACATGCATAGTTCCTAAAGAGTGTATATAGCGTTTTGTGGAAATAGAAGGAAAAGCAAAATATGCCAATGCATTTTGAGAAATAAAAAGTAATCTATTAACTATTTTACTTTGTAAAAACTTCTCTTCTAATCTTGAGTAAGGAATGTGTCCATAAACGGTATCATTAACTATTGTGTCATATTTCATATAACAGTTTAGTATTATTAGCGTTAAATATTTCTGATGAATATCAAAAAACTAATTAAACTCTTTTATTTTTCAACCCTAAACTAACAAAAAATCCTACACTCAAAAGCACAATAGTTAATCCATAAATAAGACTATAACTCTCTATCCATCTCAATAATACTCCACCTAATATAGGGAAAAAGAGTCCAAAAGAGACAAGATTAGTTTGAATTGCTGTATAAATTGGTCTCTTCTCTTCTGGTGCTATCTCAATGACAAGATTCATACTACTATTGTTAAAACCATCAAGACCAATACCCAAAAGTAGAAAAATCAAAGCATATCCATAAATACTTTCTGCCATTAAAGCAACAATAAAAGCCAATATCATAAAAATAAAAGCTAAAGAGAGCATCTTCTCATAATTAGAGATACGTCTCCATAATAGACTACTACCCAATATGCTACCTAACATTTGAACGGTAATAAAACCACCCAATGCCCAACCAGTTAAAGTAAAAGAACTATTCGCTTTTAAAATAATAAATGGCATAGATATAAGATAAGCAAAACTCAAAAATATAGCTAAAACTTGTTGTTGTAAGCGTCTATCTCTTTTCCATATTCCTATAGCATTCTTAATAAAACTCTTAAAATCTTTCTCTTTAATAGAGATATTTTCTTTAACTGGCTCATCTATAGTTACAAATAAACCAAATCCAATAATCATAAATAGACTACTTACCATAAAAAGATAAGCATAACTCTGAGGTGCTTGAAAATTATGTAGGACATATCCAGCTACGCCCCCACTAATAATAGAGGCAATTGCTCCTGCAATTTGACGATTAGCCATAGTTTTACCACGATATTTTTTAGAAAATATCTTAGCCTGTAGCTCTTTGAAGTATATCGCTCCAAATCCTGCTGTAAAAGAGAAGAAAAAAAGCCCCAAGCCTATAAAAAACAGTGTTAACTCTTTGTTACTATCGCCAATAAAGTAAATACTAGCTCCAATAGTAAACCAACTCAAAAAGCGAAAGAAAAAGACTTTTCTCAAATAAGGCAATACTCTTTTATAGGTCTGAGCATGGAATGCTGCATAGAGTTGAATAGTTATAGCTCCTCCACGAAGAAGAGAAGTAAAGATTCCTACCATCACTACACTATCACTAAAGTGATGAATAATAAGTGGTAGAATAGTTGATGGCTCTGCTATAGTAATGGCTAATGCTAAAAAGAACGCATGAATTACATTTTTATAGTTATTTTTTGGATTATCAATTTGATACATTTTATCTCAAACTTTTTAGGTGTATTGTATCAAATTATCCAACTTATCACCTAAGCATATTTTGATATAATGGCAAAAAAAAAGGAGTAATCAACGTGAAACCAATTCAAATTATTATTCGATTACTTCTATTTTTTTATCTAACATCTTCTTATCTTTCTGCAACACATATTCATAATGATGCATTAGAGTCACATACAGACTGTAAAGTTTGTATTGTTGT
>Ga0256826_1001675_pt1 | contig 13718 bp, 15 predicted proteins | sample CV79metaG_FD_185975 | JGI IMG/M metagenome (GOLD analysis project Ga0256826, IMG submission 185975) | Hydrothermal vent microbial communities from East Pacific Rise, Pacific Ocean - CV79 | ecosystem: Environmental > Aquatic > Marine > Hydrothermal vents | place: Pacific Ocean: East Pacific Rise...
AGAGTTCTTTTAGATGTTCTAAAAGATAGACTTTTAACAATTAATAATTTTTCAGAGTTTAGAAATAAAAATCTCAAAAAAGAGATAATTAAATTCACTCTTGAAAATTATTACAGGGTTTCTTGACTGTATTTTACGGTTTTAACCTGCAAATATTTATTTAGTGCAGGTTTTAGTGACTCTCAATTTTGACAATCAAACTTAAATATTTATGGTTGAAATAATATGTATTAGAGATAGTATCAACTAATTTAACCTAAAAATTTTTTTTTGCTATAATTCCATCTATATAAAATAGATGAGAAAATAAAATTTCTCTTCAAATTTCAAGGATATTCAATGCCAAAAATGAAAACTCATAAAGGTGCTGCAAAAAGATTCAAAGTTAAAAAGAACTCTATTAAAAGAGGTTCAGCTTTTAGAAGTCATATTTTAACTAAGATGAATGCAGACCAAAAAAGAGGACTTAAAGGTCCTAAAGTGGTTGCTAAAGCCGATGTAAAAGCTGTTAAAAAGATGTTAGGTTTATAAGAACCTTTTATTTTTTCAATTGTTAAAACTCCACTTTTATTAGTGGAAAAGTCTTGAAAACTGTTTCAAGCACCTACAATATTTATTTCAATGGGTAAAGGAAAAAAATGCCAAGAGTTAAGACTGGTGTCGTAAGACGAAGAAAACATAAAAAAATCTTAAAACAAGCTAAAGGTTTTTATAGCGGTAGAAGAAAACATTACAGAAAAGCAAAAGAGCAAGTTGAGCATAGTTTAGTTTATGCTTACCGTGATAGACGAGCTAAAAAGAGAGAGTTTAGAAAACTTTGGATCATCAGAATTAATGCTGGTTGTAGATTACAAGATATGAGTTATTCTGTATTTATGCATGGTTTAAAAAATCTTGAAATCACTTTAGATAGAAAAATTCTTGCAGATATGGCTATGAATGATTCTGTTGGTTTCAACTCTCTAATTGAGAAAGTTAAAGCTCTTTAGTTTTTTTCTAAAAGATTATTAATTTAATCTTTTAGGAACTGATTAAATACAGATTATCGGGGTGTCAAGCTCGACAATAGAACTATTTATCATCTTCGTGCTTGACACGGAGAACTACTTTAGTTTTTATTCTCCATTTGGTCAGTTCCAAATTTTATAATAAATTCAGCTCCATCATCTACATTTCGAACATATATTTTTCCACCTAAATGTTCTTCAACTATAATTTTTGACATATATAAACCGATTCCAGTCCCCTCACCAATATCTTTTGTTGTGAAATATGGATCAAAAATTTTCTCAATTAACTCTATTGGAACTCCTCCAGCATTATCATGTATTTTAATATCTCTATTTTCAGAGTTAATTGATATTTTAATTTTTCCATCTGGAATATTATGTTTTAAGATTTCATCTTTTGCATTATTTACAATATTTAGAATTACCTGCTGAAATTCAGATTGAAATCCAAAAATTTCAAAAGAATCATTATTTATAATTAGCTTAATTCTATTTTTCTCAAGATATACTTTCTGCATATTTGCCATTTTATTAATTGCATTTTTAATATCAAAAAGATCCTTTTGCTTTTCAACTCTAAAAAAGTTACGAAAATCATCAATTGTTTCAACCATGAATTTTATAACATCAATATTTTCATCTCTAAAATTATCAATAAATTTCTCATCAATTAAACCATCTTCATAATCCTCAACTAGAAGTTCAATATTTAAACTAAGAATATTTAAAGGCTGTTTCCATTGATGAGCAATCGATCCAACCATTTCTCCAATTGAAGCTAATTTATTTTGACTGATTAAAGCAATATCTTTTTTTCTTAACTCTTCAATCTGCTGTTGAACTTCCATCTCTAGTTTTTTATTATATCTTCTCACCAGATAGAGTTTAATAAAAATTATTACAAATATAAATATGATTCCGCTAAATATCTGAATTATAAAATTTGTATTAAAAGAACCTGTTTCATATTTCACAGAAATCCAACGATTTATAATATTTTGAGTTGTTGATTTAGGAACTATCTTTATAGCTTTATCTAAAATAGAGTGTAATATTTTCATATCTTTACTCATTCCCATTCCAATATTCAAACTTTCGGGAAATTTACCTGCTATCTTAATTTGGGTTTGATACTCTCGCTGAATAATATATGCAACAGTTGAAAGGCTATCAATCAGACCAAATAGTTCTCCCTCTGAAACTTTTTTAAAACCATCTTCTATTGAATCAACTTCAATAATATTAATTGATGGATATTTTGTCTTAAGAAGTTCAATAAAGGAGTAACCTTTAACAATTCCTAACCTCTTGTGCAGAACTGTTTTAGTATCGGAAATAAATTGCTGTCTTGTGTCTGTCGCAATAACTAATGGAAATAAAAAATATGGTTCTGTAAAAATAAACTCACTTTTACGAGATGGTGTTTCAGTTAAAAGTGGAATAATGTCACAAATTTTATTTTTAGTAAATTCTAACGATTGACTCCAATTTTTTGTTGGAATTAGTCTGATAGGTAAATTTAGAATTTTTGAAATTAACTTCATATAATCAGAACTCATTCCGATATGTTTATGATGATCAATTTTTTCGTATGGCATCCAACTAGGATCGATACAGATCTTAATTTCAGAAAGATCTTCTAAATATTGCTTCTCTTCTAAAGTAAGTTTGATAGAGTTATATTCAAAGTTTTTAACTTGATTAGAAGAACTAAAAAGATTTGATAATAAAAGAGTTGTAAATAATGATAATTTTAATAACAAAATAATTCCATTTATATGATTTTATAATTTATCTATATTCTATCAAGATAATTTTCATTAATCAATTTTAAAACTCAAAATTATAATTTGATATAATTATTAAAAGCACTTACAAATATTTTGTTAGTTTCTTAATGATTTAAAGGTTCAATGTTTTGAAAGAGAATTTAGAAAAATATTTTATAAAGCAGTTTCAGAGTAAATATATTGGAGATGATGGAGCGGTAATTGGAAAAATAGTGATGGTTCAAGATGCTTTCTTTGAAAGTATTCATTTTAAAAGAGATTGGTTTTCTATTGATGAGGTAGCTTATAAATCTGTTCTTGTTAATATTTCCGATATATATTCGATGAATGCTATTCCAAAATATGCCCTTTTAACTGTGGCAATTCCTAAAAGTTTTTCAAAAAATGATTTACAACTTTTAGCAAATGGGTTTAAAAGAGCATCAAAAGATTTTAACTTTGAGATAGTTGGTGGAGATACTATCTCAAATTCTAAACTTGATATTTCTGTAACTGTCATTGGAAAATTACGGGGAAAACCTATTTTAAGAGGAGGAGCAAAAGTTAAAGATTTTGTTGCATATACAGGAACTCTTGGAAAAACTAAAAGAGATTTGGAAAAACTTTTAAATTATAGAAAAATCCGAAAAGATTCTCCATTTATAAAACCTCATCTGCAGAAAAAGTTTATTTTTAGAGCTTCAAGATATATATCTTCAGGTTTAGATATTTCTGATGGACTATTTTCAGAGATGGAACATATTGCAAAAGAGAGTAAAATTGGTTTTAAGTATCTAAAAAAAATTCCAAAAAGGATAGGTTGCAGTGGAGAAGAATATCAGTTTCTTTTTACATTTCCACCTCGATATTTAAAGCAGATCAACTATTTAGCAAAGGGTTTAAATATGAAATTAGAACTTTTTTCTAGGGTAAAACGGGATAAAAAATTTAAAAATATCTGCAAACTAAATCACTTCTAATAGGATACAATAATGCAATAAATATTAAAGGTAAAATTAAGATGTTCGGTTTTTTTAAGAAAAAACAGGTAGCTAAATTTGACAAAATTGTAATTGATAATAATCAAGTGGAGTTAGAAAACTCCAAAAAAACACCTCTTTTAGTAATAATTTTATGGTGTAATGAAAAATTAAATATTGAAAAAGTAAAAAAAATCTTAGGTATATCTAACGATAGTAAAGATGTAGAATATTTAGACTATGACTCTAAAGATAATCAAACAAGTTCAGAATCTATGGAAATCATTGATATATTTAATAATCCAAATCCTCCATTAAGTTGGATAGATTCCAAACATAAACTGATTTGGGAAGTCAAAACAGAGAGAAACTATAACGAGAAATATACTCATGAAGAAGCTTTAGCTTATGCTCTCAATTTAAACAGAAAGCATTATGACAAATCAGGAAAATGGAGAGTCCCAACAATTGATGAATTAATGTCACTTGGGGTTGATAAACTATTCGATTATAGGAATAAAAGTTCAAAATTTCATGCAAGAATGGATTGGAAAAAAGCTAGAGGACCTCTTAGAAATGGAAAACTGTTTGTGATAAAACCATTTTCAGGATTTATGAATCAGCAAATTGATACTTGGTATTGGAGTTCTACAATAACTGAAGACTTTTCTATAAAAGATAGAGATAAAAAAGATAAAAAGGTGAATAGATTAGCTGACACATATTGGTCAGTTAATTTTTTTGAGGGTGGGAATTATCACAATAATAAAAAAGAGAAAAACTCCGTTATCTGTGTAAGAACTCTTTTTACAAATAAATAGTTATTTTGCAATAACTAATCCGTTAATAACTTCAATATCTCCATTTAACTCATATTCAAAAAGTAGGTCTCCAAATTTTCTAAATGTATCCTCATAAGTAGGGGAACTTTTACAAAATTCTAAAATTGAGTCTGCTTTTTGAGGTTGTTTCAGATCTAAAGCTTCATTCTTTTCAGTTCCAAATAGAGTTTTCATATTTTCAACGAAACTATCAACATCATAAATAGCTTGTGCTTTTCCATTCTCAAGATAGATATTTGTTTCAGTTGATTCACCAACTCGATGAGGTAAAACAAAGATATCTTTTTGCATCTCTGTTGCAATTCTCATAGATTGTGATGATCCACTTTTCGATTCAGCCTCAATAACAATTACGACATCAGCTAACCCAATAATTAATCTATTTCGATGGATAAATCGTTTTGGATTTGCTGAAATATTTTTTGAATATTCAGATATAAGGAGAGAGTTTTCAGCCATATTTCTTATAATTTGACTGTTAATTTTCGGATAAATATAGTCTAGTGAATTTGCCATAATCGAGATTGTTTCAGGATATGCACCTTTGTGGGCTAGAACATCTATTCCAATTGCCCCTCCACTTACAATTACAAAACCATTTTTTGAAAGTTGGTTTGCTAAAAGATATGTAAATGTTCTGCTATATTGAGATGGTCGTCGAGTTCCAATAATTGCGATTTTAGGCTTTGATAGAAGTTCTAAATCTCCCTGAAAATAAAGTTCTTTTGGAGCAGACTTAATCTGTAATAAAGGTTTTGGAATAATATCTAACTTTTGAATATCCATATTTATATCAACCTAGCTTTATTCATAATAGGTTTAATCCTCTTTAATTTGACTTAAAAGTCGTGTTAATTCTGAAGCTTTTCTAGGGTTCATTTTTGAAAAGATTTTTGCAAGAGTTTTTGCCTTAATATTAAGTAGAATTTTTAAAGCATCTTTTGGATTTAACTCTGCTAAAATATTGGCAGCAGATTTTGCTTTCATTTTTGAATATGTATCAGAAATCTTACTCATCTTTAGTTTTTCAATCTCTTTAAGAAGTTTTTTATTTTCCTCTAACATGTTTTTAACATTTGATTCTTTTTCTGAAATAGTTTCCAATTTTGAATTAATTTTACTTTCTTGAGAGTCTAATCTATCTTTTTTCTTTTTTAAAAGTTCGTTTGTTGCCTCTTTTAAAGATTGGAGAGACTCTTTTTTATCATTGATTCTATCAAGTTCAAGAATCAATTCTCCTTTTCTCTCTTCAAAAATTTTATTACATTCAAACATGCTGTTGTTAGCAAATAGTGAAACTGTTATAACAGTTGAAAAAATAATAAGTTTTAAAAACATAAAACACCTTTTTTAAGTATTATAATATAATTATTGCCAGTAGTAAATTTTAGGAATAACTAAATATAAGTACCTAAACTTAAAAATTAGCTCATAATGTAAAGTATGAAAATAGATCTGACAAAAGAGTAAAAGCTAGGTTAAACAAAGTGATAAAAGATAAAAAAAGAAATATATGCTTGGAGAAGAGCAAGAGAAAAGATTTAAGAATTAAATGAGAATCTTGCAAATTCAGAAGTTATAAATCTATTTTACTATTATGAATAGCTAAAAAGATATTTAAACTTTTTGTGATTTAAATCTTCGTGTTAAGCACGAAGATGATAAGCCTAATTTATATATGAAAAGTGATAAATAGAAGTTGAATTATTATTTTCATCTTTAATTGAAACTCTTTCTATCAGTACTCCCTGCTTTTTAATCTCATCTGTAACCTCATCTTTATTGTTAGATGACTCCATTAACATTTCACTTTCGCCATCATTATCATTCTCACCAAAATTTAGAAAAAACAGTTCATCTTGAGTATAGCCATACTCTTTCTCTTTTAGATATAAGATCAGATCATCGTCATCTAAATTATATCTATCTTTGATAAACTCATAAACTGTTTTATCCTTATTATGAAAATTTTGAGATATATTTGAAAATATAAAACTACTATATTTATTAACTTTTAACCGTTTATCAAGCAGTTCAAGAGTTTTAATAGTGTTTGATTGCATCTGTAAAAGGGCAAAACCAATTACAGATATAATCATAACAGTTATCACAATCTCGATTAGAGTGAATCCTCTTTTCATGCTTTATCTATTAATTTAAATGATTTAGATTCAGAATCATAATACTCAATTTCACCATTTTCAATATGGTAAAGCCAACCGTGAATATGAAGTTTTCCACTTACAACTCTTTTTTTAACTTCAGGATATGTCAAGATATGTCCTATTTGAGTTGTAACAGATATTTTTTCAGTCTGTCTTAAAAGAGCATCACCTTTGCTATTAGATAAAACTGCTAGATTCTTTGCATCTTCTCCAATCTGTAACCATTTTTGCAGATGAGGTAATCCCTTAACTTTATCAAGCTGATGAAGAGTTGCACAAGCTCCACAATGGGTATGCCCACAAATTATAATTTCTGAAACATTTAAAACTGACACTGCATACTCTATTGCTGAAGCTGTTGCATGAAAATTTTCAGTTGTGCTATGAGGAGGAACAAAATTTCCAACATTTCTAATAACAAAAAGATCTCCTGGATCAGTATTTAAAATTAGATCTGGAATTACTCTAGAATCACTACAACCTATAAAAAGAGCCTTTGGGCTTTGACCATCTTTAACTAATCGAATGAAATTTTCTTCATTTGCCTGAAAATAGTTGGTTTTAAATAGTTGATGACCATCTAATAATTGACTCATATAAACTCTCCGATTTTTTAATAGATATTTTCATCAAAAGGGAAAATTCCACTTTTAACCTCATCAGAATATGATTGAATGGCAGTTCTGATAAGCTCCCCACCATTTAGATACTGTTTCACAAATTTAGGTTTAAAATCTTCAAAAAATCCAAACATATCTGACCAAACTAAAACTTGACCATCAACATATTTTCCAGCTCCAATTCCAATTACAGGAATTTTAAGAGTTTTAGAAATTTCTTTAGCTAAACTCTCCTTTACTCCCTCAATTACAATAGCAAAAGCCCCAGCTTTTTCAATTGCAATTGCATCAGCTAATATCTTATTTTTAGAATTTTCATCTTTTCCTTTAACGAAATATCCGCCCTCACTTCTGAAACTTTGAGGCATTAAACCGATATGACCCATTACAGCAATTCCGTTTTCAGTCAAATATTTTACAGTTTCAGCTTTTTCAACTCCACCCTCAATTTTTACACAATCTGCTTTAGTTTCTTGATAAAATCGGATAGAATTTTTTAGAGCTTCTTCTCTGTTTGTATATGTTCCAAAAGGCATATCTGCGACGATAAAACTATTTCTAGCTCCATTGCAAACTGCTTTTGTGTGATAAATCATAATTTCCATATTAGCCGAAAGAGTATCATTTTCACCTCTAAAACTCATATTTAAACTATCACCAACCAAAATAATATCTACATTTTTATCAAATAGATTTGCAAATAGAGAATCATAAGCGGTAACCATAGAGAGTTTTTCAACTCCCTTACTTTTCTGAATTGAATTTATTGTATGTTTTTTCAAACCTTACCTTTTCAGTCCATTTACAGTTTGGAGCATTTCATCGGAAGTTGTAATCGCTTTTGAATTTGCCTCATAAGCTCTTTGTCCCGTGATGAGGTCTGTAAGTTCAACAACAAGCTGAACATTACTTAATTCTACAAATCCTTGACGAACATTTCCAATTCCATTTAAGCCTGGGGTTGAAACAATTGGATCACCTGAAGCATCAGTATTTAGAAGTAGGTTATCTCCTAAACCGTGAAGTCCAGCAGGATTAATAAAGTTAGCTAATTCAAGTTGAGCTAGTTGTTGAGCTTCAGTAGCTCCAGCTTGAATAATTGAAACAATTCCATCTGCTCCAATTGAAATATCTGTTGTATCTTCAGGCAAAACAACTTCTGGAATTAATTTATATCCATCACTATTTACAACTTGTCCATCTTGATTAATTTTAAAAGCTCCATTTCTAGTATATGCCATAGTTCCATCAGGAAGTTCAATCTGAAAAAAACCATTTCCTGTAATTGCCATATCAAGATTGTTTCCTGTTTCTTGAAAGTTACCTTGAGAAAATATTTTTGTTACAGCAGTTGGTCGAACTCCGAGTCCAACTTCAATTCCAGTTGGAGAATTAGTTGTTGAACTTGTTGCAGTTCCAGCATATTCTGAAACTTGATACATTAAATCAGCAAATTCTGCTCTCTGTTTCCGATAACCGATAGTATTTACATTGGCAATATTATTTGAAGTTGTATCAATTTGAGTTTGTTGTGCAAGCATACCAGTTGAAGCAGTATATAAAGCTTTTAACATTTGAACCCTTTTTTTATAAATTGTAGCAAAATTTTTATATTTGATATTTATAAAAAAATATAACTAATTTTACATCTTATTTAAATATGGTTTTGATTTTAAATTTCTATTTTTAACAGAAACTAGAAAATAAGAGATAATTTTAGTAAGCCTTTTTTATTTTAGTTAATAAACTATTATTAAAAGGCTTACTGCATTTTTTAAGATACCCTAAAATTATATAATTAACATTGCATCACCATAAGAATAGAATTTATATCTATTTTTAACCGCATCTTTATAAATTCTTTGCATCTCATCAATCCCAATAAATGATGATACAAGCATTAAAAGGGTTGATTTAGGCAGATGGAAATTTGTCAAAAGGTAATTAACTCTTTGAGGTTTGCTATTTGGGTGTAGAAAAATATCAGCTTCTCCGTCAATTTCAGAAGTTCGGAAATAGTATTCTATTGTTCTAGTTACAGTTGTGCCAACAGCTAATATTTTTGATTGAGAATCAATTATATTTTTAGCTTTATCACTAATTTGAAAAATTTCTTTATGAAGTTTATGTTCGCGAATATCTTCAACATCAACAGGTTTAAAAGTACCAGCTCCGACATGAAGAGTAAGATATGCGGTTTGAAATCTACTCTCCAACTCTTTTAACATATTTTCTGAAAAATGGAGAGAAGCAGTAGGTGAAGCGACCGCCCCGCTTTTTTTTGCAAAAACTGTTTGATAATCAACCTCATCAGCAATATCATCATCTCGTGAAATATATGGAGGAAGTGGAATATGACCTATCTTGTCAATTATCACAATCAGTTCTGAAAACGAGATTGTCTTACCAAATTGAGAAAATTTTCCAACTCGACTTCCATCAGATATAAGTTCTAAAATATCCAAATCTAAATTTTCAGCAAAAGATATTTTAGTTCCCACTCTAACTTTGCCTTTAACAAAAATTGAAATTTTGTCACTGTTTAAAGGTCTATTTATTAGAACTTCAATTTTTCCGCCACTTGTTTTTTGCCCAAAAATACGAGCTTTAATAACTTTTGTGTTGTTAAATAGAATTGAAATATCTTTAGGCAAATATTGAAATATATCCCCAAAAGTTGAATGGATAATCTTCTTACTTTCACGATAATAGATTAAAAGCTTTGCACTCTCTTTTGGATAAATAGGTTTTTTTGCAATTAACGATTCATCAAATTCATAGTTATAACTTTCAACCGAATACTCTTTAGATAAATTCATCATGTTTCTTTTAAATATTTCTGTAATCTTAATACAAATCTTGTTTTCAACCAACAGCTAAATATAGAAATTCTGATAAAATTAAAGTAGATTTTTTTTAGGATAGTATTTATGGCTTTAAAAGTAGCGATTAACGGTTTTGGACGAATAGGTAGAAGTGTTGCGAGAATTATTGCAAAAAGAGATGATATTGATTTAGTAGCGATTAACGACTTAACTGAACCCGATATGATTAAATATCTTCTGGATAATGATAGTGTTCATGGGCATTGCGGTTTTGATACAGAACTTTTAGAAAATGATTATATCAAAATGGGAAGTATGAAAGTTAAAATTCTTTCAGATAAAAATCCTGAAAATCTTAACTTTGGTAGTTTTGGTGCGGAAACTGTTCTTGAATGCACGGGAGTATTTCTGACAAAAGAGAGTGCAAAAATTCACTTAAAAGATGGTGTTAAAAAAGTTGTATTTTCAGCTCCTGCAAAAGATGATACAGATACTTTTGTTCTTGGTGTAAATGAGGAACTATATTCTGGTCAAGCTATTATTTCAAATGCAAGTTGTACGACAAACTGTCTTGCACCTGTTGCAAGAGTTTTAGATGATGCTTTTGGAATTGAAAAAGGTTTGATGACAACTATTCATAGTTACACAAACGATCAAAATATATTAGATGTAAAACATAAAAAAGATAGACGACGAACAAGAGCAGCAGCGGTGAATATGATTCCAACAACGACAGGAGCAGCTAAAGCTTTAAGTTTAGTTCTTCCTCAACTTAAAGGAAAACTTCATGGTCAAAGTGTGAGAGTTCCAACTCCAAATGTTTCTATGGTTGATTTAAATATTCTTGTTAAAAGAGATGTAACAAAAGATGAGGTGAATAAAGTTCTTAGAGAAAAAGCAGAAGGAGACCTAAAAGGAATTATCGCAATTGATAGTGAATTTCAAGTTTCTCAAGATTTTGTAGGAAATTCAAATAGTTCAATTATCGCTGAAGATCTAACTCAAGTTATTGACGGAAATATGGTTAAGGTTATGGCTTGGTATGATAATGAATGGGGATATTCAAACCGCCTAATCGATATGGCAATTTTTGTTAGTAGGAAGTAATTAATGGAATTATATAATTTAAGAGACCTTAATTTAGAAAGCAAACAGGTTTTTATTCGTTGTGATTTTAATGTTCCTCTTGATGAATTTGGAAATATTACAGATGATAGAAGAATCAGATCAGCACTTGCAACGATCGAATATTGTTTAGATAATAATGCTTCAGTAGTATTGGCTTCTCATTTTGGCAGACCAAAAGGTAAATATGATCCAAAATATTCAATTAAACCTGTTTATAAAAGATTACATAGCCTTTTAAAAATGGATATTCAATTAGCTAGAGATGTTGTAGGTGAAGATGCCAGAACAAAAGCTAGAAATCTTAAAATTGGTGAAGTTCTACTTCTTGAAAATTTAAGATTTGAATATGGTGAAACAAGAAATGATGAACAACTTTCGAAAAAGCTATCTCAATTTGCTGATATTTTTGTAAATGATGCTTTTGGAGTTAGCCATAGAGCTCACTCATCTGTAAATGGAATTACAAAATATTTTGAAGTAGGTTCAAAAGCTTCAGGTTTCCTACTTCAAAAAGAGATAGATTTTTTCTCAAAACTTCTTAATGCTCCAGCTCGTCCATTTACGGCAATTGTTGGAGGCAGTAAAGTTTCAGGAAAACTTGAGGCTTTGAAAAATCTTTTACCTCGAATTGATAAATTATTAATTGGTGGTGGAATGGCTTTTACATTTCTTAAAGCTTTAGGTGAAGATGTTGGGAACTCAATTGCGGAAGATAATCTAATTCCTGATGCAAACTTTATTATGTCAGAAGCTAAAAGATTAGGTGTAAAACTTTATCTGCCAATTGATGTAATTGCATCAGATAAATTTTCAGATAAATCAACAATCAAAGCTGTAACAACAAAAGAGATTCCACCTAAATGGCTTGGCTTAGATATTGGTCCTGCGACTGTAAAACTTTTTCAATTAGCTATTAGAGACTCTCAAACTATTCTCTGGAATGGTCCAATGGGAGTTTATGAAATTGAAAAGTTCTCGCGAGGAAGCTTTAAACTAGCTCATACAGTTGCTGATAGTTTTGCAACAACTGTAATTGGCGGAGGTGATACTGCTGACCTCATCAAAAGAGTTAATCTTGACGAAGATATGTCTTTTATCTCAACAGGTGGTGGAGCTTCTCTTGAACTTATCGAGGGAAAAATTCTTCCAGGAGTTGCACCTCTAATCAAGAATCAGAACTAGGTTCAAATCTCTAAACTATTTTTCATTATCGGGTTAAGCCTGATAATGAGATAGCATAAATTATCTCAAAATGTTAAGGATATAATTTCACAAAATAATTTGTGGAGAACCTCTATCTTTGTATAAAATAATCATAACTGTTTTAATAATTATATTAACTATATATATCAGTTTTACAGAAATTGAAAAAAAACAACATATTTCAGATCTAAAAATTGAAGTTAAAGATATTCAAAAAGTAGAGAAGCAAAAGTCTGAATTTGTAATCTTAAAAAAGGATATTGATTTTCAAAAACTTAACACAAAAGTTAATTTTAGATATTCCTATAAATCACAACTTGAAAACCTTAAAGAGAAATCAAAAGATAGACGATTAAAGATAAAGAGGTTTAAAGAAAATAAAATATATTTTCATAGAAAACATGAGGTAATTGAATCTTTTAAAAGAGATATTTTAAAACGGAAACGAAAGAAAAAATATCTTATTACTAAAAGTTCAAAGTATAGAGATTCTAAATATAGAAATTATCTATTACATCAAAAAGAGAAAACTTTCAGAACCAATATGGTAAAAAAATTGATAGAAAAGCGAGAATATTAAATGATAAAAGTTATACCCATAATATTAGTTTCACTGTTTTTCATTACTAATAATTTAGTTGGAGATACAATTATCAATCCTCCAACTGCTCCAACAATTATAAATAGTAATACAGTAATTGTACAAACTCCAGATGTTTTAGATAATTCAATTATTCCATCAGCACCTGAAACTCCTAATATGCCTGATACAGATTTAGAAAATATTATTTCAGCTCCTGAAACTCCTAATATGCCTAATTCAGATTTGGAAAATATTATTTCAGCACCTGAAACTCCTAATATGCCTGATACAGATTTGGAAAATATTATTTCAGCACCTGAAACTCCTAATATACCTGATTCAGATTTGGAAAATATTATTTCAGCTCCTGAAACTCCTAATATGCCTGATACAGATTTGGAAAATATTATTTCAGCTCCTGAAACTCCTAATATGCCTGATACAGATTTGGAAAATATTATTTCAGCACCTGAAACTCCTAATATGCCTGATACAGATTTGGAAAATATTATTTCAGCACCTGAAACTCCTAATATGCCTGATACAGATTTAGAAAATATTATTTCAGCACCTGAAACTCCTAATATACCTGA
>Ga0256826_1001676_pt1 | contig 13717 bp, 13 predicted proteins | sample CV79metaG_FD_185975 | JGI IMG/M metagenome (GOLD analysis project Ga0256826, IMG submission 185975) | Hydrothermal vent microbial communities from East Pacific Rise, Pacific Ocean - CV79 | ecosystem: Environmental > Aquatic > Marine > Hydrothermal vents | place: Pacific Ocean: East Pacific Rise...
AAGAATAGGAGGCGAAGAGTTCGCCATACTCTGTAGATCAAAGTCTCAAAAAAATGTAGTTGAAAAGTTAGAAACTATACGCTTAAAAGTTGCAGAATTAGAACTTTTTAGTGATGATGGCACTCTTGTTCAGTGTACAATAAGTGAGGGATTTGCAGCAAACAGTGCGGATATGAAGAACTTAGATGAACTTTTAAAAGAGGCTGATAAAGCACTCTATGAAGCAAAAGATGGTGGTAGAAATAGAGTAATCTTTAGATAGAGTGATAAAAATGTGAAAATTAATAAAAACATAAATAATTAAAGAGTAAAATGAAACTATAAACATACTTAGGAGTCCATAAATGGCAAAGAAAACAAAAAAAGAAGAATCAAAAGAAGAGATTAAATTAGCAAAAAAGTTAGCAAAAAAGTCTGAAAAGAAGAAAGATAAAAAAAAGAAGGCTAAAAAGAAAAAAGCTAAAAAAGAGGAAGCAAAAAAACTAAAAGTAAAACTCTCTAAGAAGAAAAAAGAGAAGAAGAAAGCCAAAAACAAGAAAAAAACTAGAGCTTCAAAAAAGCCAAATTAGATTGATTTCAGGGTGTCTTGCCCTGATTGTAGATACATCCCCAAAAATAACCTACTTTTTATACTTAAAACTGTAAAATATAATAAATAACGACTGGAGAATAAATGAAGAAAAAAGTGACAGATAAAGCACCAGCTAGACTTGACTTTTTACAGAGTGCAACGGGTCTAATACTTGCTGTATTCATAATGGGTCATATAATGTTTGAAGCATCAATACTTATCTCTTACGAGATGATGTATAAAGTTACAATCATGTTTGAAGGGTATTACTTCTTTGGAGAAAAATATCCTGGAATTATCTCTTTCTTAGCCGCATTTATAGGGACTATTTTTATCTTACATGCGGGTATCGCTGTTAGAAAATTTCCAGCTTCATATAGAGATTATAAGATCATCAAAGAGCACACAGCTAGAATGAAACATGAAGATTCTTATCTCTGGATGGTTCAAGTAATAACTGGCTTTATGATGTTTTTTATAGGGAGTGTGCATCTCTACATCATGATGAGTCAACCTACAAATATCGGTCCATATGCAAGTGCAAGTAGAGTTGTTGATGAGTTTATGGGACCACTCTACTTTATGCTTCTTATCTCTGTTGTCTCTCATGCTTTTATAGGTCTATATCGTTTGGCTTTAAAGTGGGGTTTTGGAGAGGGGAAAAATACAAAAGTTTCTCGTGCAAGATTTAAGTTTCTAATGAAGTTTATGATAGCACTTTATATAGTTGTAGGTTTAGGCTCTTTAGCTAAATATACTTACATCGGTTATACGCATGATTTTAGTGATCATATAAAGTACAAATCTCAAACTATTAAAATGGAGGAACATTAATGAAAGTCATATATACAGATGTTTTAATCATCGGTGGAGGACTTGCAGGTCTTCGTGTGGCAACTGGTGTAAAAGAGAGGGGTCATGATGCTGTAGTTTTAACTCTTGTTCCACCAAAACGTTCACACTCTTCAGCTGCTCAAGGTGGTATGCAAGCATCTTTAGCAAACTCAAACATGGGTGAGGGCGATAATGAAGATGTTCATTTTTCAGATACGATAAAGGGAAGTGACTGGGGAGCAGATCAAGTAGTTGCGCGTATGTTTACTCACTGTGCTCCAAAAGCCATAAGAGAACTTGCTCACTGGGGTGTACCTTGGAGTAGAGTGCAACGTGGAGATAGAACTGCCATCATAAATGCCAAAAAAGTGACGATTACTGAAAAAGATGAGGCACATGGACTTATAACAGCTCGTGATTTTGGTGGTACTAAAAAGTGGAGAACTTGTTATACATCTGATGGAACTGGTCACTCAATGCTTTATGCTATGGATAACAAAGCGCATGAAGATAAGGTAGAGATACATGAGCGTTTAGAGGCTGTAAGTCTTATACACGAAAATGGTCGCTGTTATGGAGCTGTTGCTCGTAACCTTATGAGTGGAGAGTTAGTTGCCTATGTAAGTAAGGCTACAACTATCGCTACTGGTGGATATGGTCGTATCTACAGTGTATCTACAAATGCCATAATCTGTCAAGGAATAGGGCAGGCGATAGCACTAGAGACTGGTGTAGCAACCTTAGGAAATATGGAGGCTATTCAGTTTCATCCTACCGCTATAGTTCCAGTTGGAATCCTCACTACTGAGGGTTGTCGTGGAGATGGTGGACTTCTTTTAGATAAAGATGGTTACCGTTTTATGCCAGACTATGAGCCAGATAAGAAAGAGCTAGCTTCTCGTGATGTAGTGAGCCGAAGAATGACTGAGCATATGAGAAAAGGTAAGGGTGTTAAAAGCCGTTATGGAGATCACTTATGGTTAGATATCACTATACTTGGTCGTGAACATATTGAGAAAAACTTAAGAGAAGTAAAAGAGATTTGTGAAAACTTCTTAGGTATAGATCCTGCCAAAGAGTGGATACCTGTGCGTCCAACACAGCACTACTCTATGGGTGGAATTCGTACAACCTATAAGGGAGAGTCTCAGACTTTAAAGGGTCTTTACTCTTGTGGTGAAGCAGCTTGTTGGGATATGCATGGTTTTAACCGTCTTGGTGGAAACTCTGTGAGTGAGACAGTTGTAGCTGGAATGCTAGTGGCTGAGTATATAAGTGACTATCTTGAGAGTCCTGAGTCACATCTTACTATACACACTTCAAATATTGAAAAGTTTATGAAGATAGAGTCTGCTAAAATCGATGCTCTTTTGTCTAAAGAAAATGGAGAGGATGCCTATGTTCTTCGTCGTAAGATGGAAGAGATAATGATGAATGATGTAGGAATATTTAGAAACGGTACAGACTTACAAAAAGCTGTAGATGAACTCAAAGAGTTACATCAGCGTGCTAAAAATATAGAAGTATTTCGTGCAAAATCACGTGCGGCAAATCCAGCACTAGTAAATGCATACAGAACTCAAAAGATGATAAAAGTAGCACTTACAGTTGCTCTTGGAGCACTACTAAGAACAGAGAGTCGTGGAGCACACTCAAGAGAAGATTATCCTGAACGTGATGATGCTAACTGGCTTAAGCGTAGTATCACTACTTGGCCAAATGAGAGTGATGATATGCCGACTATGAGTTATGAAGAGATACCTATCGGTGAGATGGAGATGCCTCCAGGTTTTCGTGGGTATGGAAAAGACTTGACGATACATAATGATCAAACGCCAATAAGACAATCAGCAGTAGATGCCATAATTAATGAGCTAGAGTCACAGGGTAAAGATAGATTTGAGATACAAAATGCTGTAATGCCATTTCTAGATAAGTTACCTAAAAAATACCAAGGTATAAACGAGAGACTAGGAGAAAATGTATGAGTCAAGAGATAGCCCAAAAAAAAAATAGAATATTAAAAATAAGTATCCTACGTTTTGATCCACATGATCCGGAAGACTTTCCACATATGGAGACTTTTGAGGTTGAAGAGGCAGCAGGAATGACTCTTTTTGTAGTATTAAATGAGATACGTGAACATCATGATAATTCACTGAAATTTGACTTTGTTTGTCGTGCAGGTATCTGTGGTAGTTGTTCTATGCTTGTAAATGGTCGTCCCACTTTAGCTTGTAGAACACTCACTAAGATTTTAGATGAGAAGATAACACTCGCTCCTCTACCTCTTTTTGAACTTATCGGTGATCTTTCAATCTATACTGGAAAATGGATGCGTGGACTAAATGAGCGTTTAGAGACTTGGATACATGATAAGTCAAATGAGCTTCAAGTAGATAAATTAGAAGAGAGAATGGAACCTTCCCTTGCAGATGAGATCTATGAACTTGACCGTTGTGTTGAGTGTGGATGTTGTGTTGCTGGATGTGGAACTATTCAGATGAGAGAAAACTTTGTAGGTGCAGTTGGGCTTAACAAGGTTGCTCGTTATCATCTTGATCCTCGGGATAAGCGAACTGATGATGACTACTATGAGATGATAGGTGATGAGGATGGTGTTTTTGGATGTATGACTCTTCTTGGATGTGAAGATGTCTGTCCAAAAGATCTACCACTACAGAGTAAGATTGCATATTTACGTCGAATGATGTTGAAAAATGCACTATAATTAGATAATTAATTTATAAATAAGGGAAGAAAAAGATGTCAATAGCAGAAGCAGAAATTAAAAAATTTGAAAATGGAAACTGTGCAGAAAATAAAGTTTTTTATCAAGCGATGGAAGAGGTTATCTACTCAATAGCACCACTTTTAGAGTCTGATGATAAGTATATCAAACATGCGATTTTAGAACGTCTTGTTGTTCCAGATAGAATCTTTAAGTTTAAAGTGACTTGGTTAGATGATAATAACAACATTCAGGTAAATACTGGTTTCCGTGTTCAGTTTAACAATGCTCTTGGGCCATATAAAGGTGGACTTCGTTTTCACCCAACTGTAAATGAAGGAATACTAAAGTTCTTAGGTTTCGAGCAGATTCTTAAAAATGCACTTACAGGTCTGCCTATCGGTGGTGGTAAAGGTGGTTCAGACTTTGACCCTAAAGGTAAGTCTGACTTTGAAGTTATGAAATTTTGTTCGGCATTTATGACAGAACTTCATAAGTATATCGGTCCCCGTATTGATGTTCCTGCTGGAGATATCGGTGTTGGTGGTCGTGAGATTGGTTACCTTTTTGGAGAGTATAAAAAGATCACTTCATCTTTTGAGGGTGTTTTAACAGGGAAGCCATTTTTCTTTGGTGGTTCACTTATGCGTCCTGAAGCAACTGGGTATGGAGCTGTTTACTTCACTGAAACTTTACTAGAGATCGAAGGAAAAGAGTCACTTGAGGGTAAAATATGTACTGTAAGTGGAGCTGGAAATGTTGCACTTCATGCTATAGAAAAACTACAGCACTTAGGGGCTATACCTGTATCATGCAGTGATTCTCGTGGTACTATTTATGATGCACGTGGGGTTGATTTAGAGCTTCTAAAAGATATCAAACTTAATCGTCGTGCTTCACTTGAAGAGTATATAAATATACATATAGATGCAAAATACATTCCTGTAGATGAGTATCCAGAGGGTGGTCATGCAGTTTGGGATATCCCATGTTATGCAGCTTTCCCATGTGCTACACAAAATGAACTTACAGACATCGATGCTCAAAACTTAATAGTAAATGGAGTAGTAAGTGTTACAGAGGGTGCAAATATGCCATCAACTCCAAAAGCAATCAATGATTTTTTAAGTCATAAAATCTGTTTTGCTCCTGCAAAAGCTGCAAATGCAGGTGGTGTTGCTGTAAGTGAGTTTGAGATGGCTCAAAATGCTTCTATGAGTAGATGGAGTTTTGAAGAGGTAGATGAGAAACTAAAACTTACTATGCAACAGATTGCTAAACGTGTAGCCCTAACTGCTAAAGACTATGGTGTTGAGGGTAACTATGTAGATGGTGCAAATATCGCAGGATTTAAGAAAGTTGCTGATGCAATGATCGCTGAGGGTATCTAATACTATTATGAAAATAGTTCTTTTTCTTACGATATTTCTTAGCTCTTTAAGTTTTGGAGCTGTAGTGAACTTCACTCCCTTTATAGATGCTCAAATGAGTATCGTAGAGAGAATGAATGATCAAAATGCTACTAAAGAGATCATACAGAAGTTACTTAAAGACCAAGAGACTCTCTATGATGAAGCTCTCAATGATTTGATGTCAAATAAAGTTAACTATATTAATAATATGGAACTTTATGAGAGTGAAATATTTGCACTTAAGAAAGTCATCTCTATAAACAAACGAGCAGGAAATAACTATGCTGTTATTCGTGATGAGGTTGTTTTAAAGTCATACTTGTTGCTACGAAGTCAAAACAGGATGATAAAAGCTCTTCTACTTGGACTTGATAGTGAGACAAAAGAGGAGTATGAAACTCTTCTAAATGCACTTACTCTCAAAAACCAAAAAGAGGTCGTAAAACTTTTTGAGCATGACTACAGAGAGATGCTTCACATTCAGCCTGAAACAAATATACTAAGAACAATGAAAGAGAATATAGAAAACTTTTATACTTTAAAAGAGGTAAATGTTGATTTAGTAGCTTATATGTATAAGCTAAGTTCTAAGATGTATAGACTTAACAAATACTCCAAGTATCATCTTATCTCCTTTGCGATTTTTATCGACTCCTCTTCTATGGTTAAAGCAATAAACCCTATCTTAGAACCATATGGTTTAAATATAATCAAACTTATATCTATTTTTCTTTTAATTTTAATCATCTCATTTTTTAGAAAAATTGTATATGTATGGCTTGAAAAGTACCTTTTTAAGATAGACTTTTTTAAAGAGTATGCTGTAGATATATCTGCAAAAATACGTAACTCAATAGATATGGTTATACTAATCATAAATATACATATGGTCTTATATGTATATAATGACTTTAGCTCACATGAACTCGTCTCTCGTGCATTTAACATTGTCTATGGATTTTATTTTACACTCATAGTATATAAGGTTATCAATACTGTTGCTTCTATAAAGTTAAGTAAGGTTGAGGAAGATAAGTCAAATGTTAAAAATGACTTGATAAATGTTGGGATAAAAATAGTAAACTTTATCATCATCATGATAGGTATTTTAATCATGCTCTTCTTTGCTGGAGTAAATCTTACAGCAGTACTTTCTGGTCTTGGTATAGGTGGTTTTGCAGTTGCATTTGCTGCTAAAGATACAATAAGTAACTTCTTTGGAACACTCTCAATTTTATTTAGCGATGTTTTCTCGCAAGGAGACTGGATAGAGATAGATGGACATCAGGGTGTAGTCGTTGAGATAGGGCTTCGTGTTACTACGATAAGAACTTTTGATAATGCTCTCATAGCCATTCCAAATGGTACTTTTGCTTCTAAAGATGTAAAAAACTGGGATAAAAGAATACTAGGACGTAGAATCAAAATGCATATCGGTGTGAAGTATGACTCTAAAAGTGAAGATATCAGAAGTGCTATCGCTGAGATAAGAGTTATGCTTGATAAACATGATGGTATAGCAACAAAAGCAACAAAATATACTCACCAAAATGAGCATAGACATATGGCAAAACTTGTCTCCAAAGATGACCTACAAGGTGTGAAAAATAACCTTTTAGTCTATCTTGATGAGTTTTCAGACTCAAGCATAAATATCTTAGTCTACTGTTTTACAAAGTCAGTCCGTTGGGCTGAATGGCTTGAGACAAAAGAGGATGTGATGCATCAAATCATGGCTATTTTAGAGAAAAACAACCTAGAGTTTGTCTTTCCTTCACTCTCTATTTACAATGAAAATGCTTAAGCTACTCTTCTTAATACTACTATTAAAAGGAATGCTTTATGCAGATTTAAAACCATTCTACAGTTTTGCTAATGTAGGTATAAACTATTTTGATTGGTCTCAGGCTACTGAGGATAAGACGACAAAAGAGGATTTTGCATACTTGAGTGTTGAGGGTGGTGCTGGTTGGGATTTTGTAGAGCTCTATGCAAATGCTAACTTAGAGAATCCTACTAAGCAGTACAGTGATGAGTCTCCAAATAACCTAAGATATACAGCTTTTGTAGACTTAGATATTAAGTTAGTCGAAGGGTTTAGACTCCATTTTCAAGACTTTTTTCTTGAGGGACTTGATTATTATGTGAATGATTTTGTTGCTGGTGTTTCTTATAAGTATAGAAATGATGCAGGGTTTTGGATAAAACCTTTTATTGGACTCCATTACACTACTGACACTTACTACAAGGGCTTAAACGGTTATATGGCAGGTTGGACACTCAACTATCCAATGGAATTTTTTGAGGAAAACTTTGCTCTGTTTTGGTGGAATGAGATAGAGTTTGATAGAAACAGAGACTTTTATCTGAGCGGGGGAGAGCCTGTTGGTGATGGAAAAAGTTATGGTCTAAATGGCTCGATGAACTTTTTTTGGCATATAAACAAAAGCATAACAACAGGTCTTCAGTATAGATATGCAGAGCATAAACTTGGAAGTATCGAGTATCAATCAGGTCTGATTTATATGCTCAAGTATAACTTTTAAAGATAATTAAGCAGACCTAATAGTAGCTCATCAAGCTAGTTTCAGTATGTTGTGATAAAATGATCACTTCAAAATCCATACAAAGAAATTTTTATTCAACAGACACAATCGAGAGTTAATATTTATGCACTTTTATCTAGAATTTTACTACAAGAGTTAGATATAAAGACTCTTCAAATGATAAAAAAAGATAAAAATATTTTAGACTTTTTTCTAACTTTTAAAGAGTGGGAACTATTAAACGAACAGCCTGAGCAGAAGCTTTTAGAAGAGTACTTAAACCCAGACTTTGTGAACCTCGCTATTTTGCACCTTATTCCTTATGAAACTTTCTATACAGGAGAAGATCAGATGATAGAGACTGGTGGCGCAAATCCGGTAACTGATATGTATAGTGCTTATGAGTTTGTGCATCATCTCGTAACAGCAGAGATGAAGGCACTAGAAAAACCTTCTAAGATGTTTGAGACTATCATTGGTGATTTTGAAGAGATTGAACCAACTGACGATCCTTTAATGGTTTAAAGGTAAATCTATGCTAGATGGTACTAAACGAGCAAATATTAAACATGGTAACTCTGTTGCCATTGTTTTAAAACAAGATCAAGATACAGGCTATCTAACAGATGGTATAGTTCGTGATATCTTAACAAAATCTCCCTCCCATCCTCATGGTATTAAAGTTCGCCTTATGAGTGGTGAAGTAGGGCGAGTTAAAGAGATTTACTAAGTTTAAAAAGGTTAAGTTATGAAAAAACGTACAAAAATTCTTGCAACAGTAGGACCAGCTTCAGACTCTTTAGAGATGCTAGTAAAACTTATAAATGCGGGTGTAAATGTTTTTAGACTTAACTTCTCACACGGAACACATGAACAGCATCTTATAGTACTAGAACGAATCCGTGAAGCTATGAAGATAACTGGTCTGATAGTGGGTGTACTACAAGATATAAGTGGACCTAAGATTCGTATAGGAAACTTAGAAAAAAACTTTGAACTTGAAGAAGATGATACTATCACTTTTACAAGTAGTCAAAATGTTGGAGAACAACTTAACTCAAACTCCTACCGTGTCTGTATTAATTATCCTCAAATATTAAAACAACTCAAACTAGATGACTATATCTATCTCTATGATGGCATTATTCGAACAAGAGTGGTGGAAGTCTCTCAAGAAAATGTAAAAGTTCGTGTCGAAAACAGAGGAACTCTCTCTTCTAAAAAAGGTGTAAATTTTCCAAACACTCAACTTGGTGTAGATGTCCTTACAACAAAAGATAGAGCAGATATAGCTTGGGGTGTAAAAAATGGTGTAGACTTTATGGCGATCTCTTTTGTGCAAAATGCACAAGATATGATAAATGCTAGAGAAGTTGTAAAGAGCCATGGTGGAAGACAAGCTCTTATAGCAAAGATAGAGAAGTTTGATGCTATAGAAAATATCGATGAGATTGTGGAGCATAGTGACGGACTCATGGTTGCTCGTGGAGACTTAGGTATAGAAGTTCCATACTATGAGGTGCCTAACATCCAAAAGATGCTTATACGCAAGGCAAATGAAGCATCTATACCTGTTATAACTGCAACACAGATGCTTCTCTCTATGACAAAGAGTCAAAGAGCTACTCGTGCTGAGATAAGTGATATAGCAAATGCTGTGATGGATGGAACAGATGCTGTGATGCTCTCAGAAGAGAGTGCGGTAGGAGACTACCCTGTTTTAGCAGTAAAAACTATGTTTGAGACTATAAGAGAGACAGAATCACTTTTTAAATACTACCGTTATGCAGGGTATGAAAAGACTGATAGTGGAGACACTATAAGTGAAGCAGCAGTAAGGCTCTCTAAAGATTTAAACGCCAAAGGTATCTTTGCTATAACATCATCAGGCGCAAGTGCTAGAAAACTAGCTCGCTATAAGCCAAAAAAGACGATTTATGCTATAACTCATGATACTCAAGTACGAGGGCAGATGACTCTTAGTTGGGGAGTAATCCCTCTTATGTCTGTAACACAAGAGAGTTTAGAACTTATAGTAAACTCTTTTATGAGTCGTGGACTCAAAGATGGTTCTATAAAACGAGAACATAACTATATATTAACCGCTGGTGATCCAATAGGCAAAGCAGGCTCCACAAATATGATAAAAGTTATAACATCTGAGGATATGCAACTTTTTGGGTAACTAAATATTTTCCTTAGCGAGTAAAAATAGTTGCCATAGTAAAGAGGTACTAATTCCCGCTGCAAATCCAGCGATAACATCATCACCCATAACTCCTATACCACCCTTAGCTTCACGGTCAATACGACCTATGATAGAAGGTTTTGCAATGTCAAAGTATCTAAAGAGAGCAAACGCCATAAGAGATTGGATTAAAAAACCATTTTCTAGATTGAGTAACTCATCTACAGGAACACCAAATGCCGGTGCAATACTTAGTGCTATCCACATTCCTACAAGCTCATCAATAACTATCCGTTTGTCATCATGTGTACCTGTTTTTTCTTCGTACTTATTAATCGCTTTAATGGCTATGAGCGTGATTAAAATAGCAGATAAGAAGAGAGTGTTTGTATCAAAATAGAGAAGTATTAACATCCCTAAAGGCAGAGAGACTAATGTCCCCATAGTACCAGGAGCTTTTGGTGCGAGCCCACTATATCCAAGTGTTATAAAAAACCAGTTCATAAAATTTCCTAAGTAAGTGAAGTTGTTTGGTAGAGTTTCATAAGTTCAAGGTAAAAATCTTTTTCACTATGCTCCTCTAAGAGACCCTTAGCTGCGAAAGTATCATAGTAGAGTTTTTCTAAACTTTTAAATCTATCTGGATAGAGTTTTGAGAGTAAAAAAGCACTTATCTCTTTACGCATTAAAACAGCAGGAGGTAAGATACCCGCTTCAAGTAGTGCTAAAATAGAGTCTGCATGGTAAGAGATCTGGTGATGTTGGCCGTGAGGGCAAGTGTTTTTACTAACAAGTGTTGTACACTGATCACAGTATACATACTCACTAGCTACATGAATATCTATATCTATACCTGTTACTTTATCTATGATTGATTTGTTTGAGTTGCAGTCATAAAACATACCTAGTCCAGCATGATTTCGACCAATCGTTAGTCTATCACAACCGTAGTTTTTCGCAACTATTGCATCAATGATGATTTCATTATAACCAGCAAATATATAACTATTTTCGAGAGGAACAATTAAGACACGATTTTTTGGTAAAAAATTGTTTATAAAGTACTCTAGTGCTTCATGACGAAGTTCATAACTTAAGTTAGACTCATCATAAGGTTTGAGTAAAAAGATGACAAGTAGGTCTGTTCCATCAAGTGCTTGACGAATTAGCCGCTCATGACCACGATGAAGAGGGTTTACTGCCATAACTATTGCTGTCGTGTGTTTGGCGTTTATCTGCTCTTTTGCATTTTTGATGTTGTGTATATTTACATTTTTAGCATCATTTATAAGTTTGTATTTTCCACTTATAGCCCAAGAACCGAGTCTTTTCATTGTTGCCATAACACCAGGATGAGTTAAGTCATCTGTTCCATAAATATGCTTGACTCTCTCTTTTGGGTCAATCTTAAATGTTTCAGATACGATGAGTTTTGCATACTCCTTACCCTCACAAAGAATAGTTATCTCTTCATCTACTTCGCATGAGCTTATAATCTCTTCATTTTTTTTACCAGATGGTGCAAGAATGAAAGGAAAAGGAAAAGATTTATTATCAAGAAGACCTGTATTTAAAACCTCTTTAGACTCTTGTTCTCCCATAAGTTTTGTTACGGGTAGAAGAAGACCATCGAGTACAAGTTCAAGTGCTGATGCAGCCTCTTTGTCTATAAAGAGGGTTCTATTTTTTCTTGATGATGTCATATTTCTTTCTTTTTTCCCATAAGCTTTTACGGCTTATACCTAGTTTTTTAGAAAGTTCAGTGTCTGGATATTTGTCTTGATAGTTAAGAACTATAAATTTTACATAATCTTCAATAGGAAGAATTTCTCCCTTATCAAAAACATTGTTTTCATTCTTTATTTCAATGACAGGGTACTCAACATCTTCTATCTTATCACTACTTGCTATGATGGCTCTCTTACCTGCTATTAGTGTACAAAAAGCTTTTTTATCAGCTTTTTTGAGTACCTGATAGTCTATTATGTATATAAGAGCATTTTGTGGAAGGGAGCTGATCTCATTTAAACTTTTTGCATCATTAAGAGTCAAGAAGTGCATAGGCATATCGTGCTTTTGTGCATACTCAAAAGCAAAAGCATCCGCATATTTTTGAAAACTTGAACTCACGAAAAGAGGTAAATCAAGGTTATCAATACTTTTTTCATGTTTAGCATTTGTAAAAGTATGTGCTAGGTATTTCTCATATGCTACATTTCTACGCTTCAATTTTTCATAATCTTGGTAGTGATTTATCTTACGAATCAACTCTTCAATCATAAAAGGCTTAAGTATATAGTCTTTAGCCCCAGAAGCTAAAGGTTTTGAAACAGTATCATTACTGATATATGAAACCATTAAAATTACTATAGAGTTTTTAAAAGTCTCGATAACAGGGTTGAAATCTTGTCCATTGATATTTGTAGAGAGAAGAACAACATCATAGTTCGTACTTCTGATCGCATCTTTTGTAGATGTACACATCTCACAAACATGACCTTGTTCGCCCAGTTTTGTTGCGATACTCTGTGCTAGGTAAATTTCATTTTCTATTATTAGTATTTTCATTTATAGTTCTTTCCAGTTAAAATATTTTAAATTTGCATTTGATGTAACAGCTACACCCTCTTCACGTCCTACAAACCCGAGTTTTTCAGTTGTAGTCGCTTTCACATTTACTCTTGCTCTGTCAATAGTTAATATCTGTGCAATTGTATCTCTCATTTGAAGTTTATACTTCCCTATACGTGGTTTTTGTGCAGCGATCGTTATGTCTACATTTACGATGATAAAACCAAAGTTGTAGAGTTTACTCACTACTATACGAAGTAGCTCTTTTGAATCAATACCCTTGTACCTGTCATCATTATCAGGAAAAAGCATACCGATGTCACCCATTCCAGCAGCACCTAAAAGCGCATCTATTAAAGAGTGTAGGGCAACATCACCATCACTATGTGCTAAAAATCCAAAGTCAGACTCTATTTTTACACCACCTAACCACATCTCGCCTTTTGTATCAAAGGCATGAACATCAAAACCATTACCACTTAAGGTATCACTCGATGGAGCTTCAAGGCAAGGAATGTCGTTTAAGTCTTTGATGTAAGTTATCTTGTGTGCGTCACTATCACCTAAGATAAACTGGCGTTTACCACCATCGGCAACGATAGCACTACTCTCATCTGTAAACTCTGTTTGAGATAAAAGAGCACTCTTTAAAATAGAGGATTTTGAGAGTTGTGGGGTTTGGATTCTTTTGACTCTATCTCTATCTATAGTGTTACCATCATATACAATGGTGTCTGTAACATTAAGATAAGGAACGATACAATCGCTTTGACCTTTTTGCGTTATGATTCTCTCTAAGAAGTCATCATTTATACACGCTCGAGCTATATCACTCACAAGAACAAACTCACTATTTACTTCTTT
>Ga0256826_1001677_pt1 | contig 13709 bp, 12 predicted proteins | sample CV79metaG_FD_185975 | JGI IMG/M metagenome (GOLD analysis project Ga0256826, IMG submission 185975) | Hydrothermal vent microbial communities from East Pacific Rise, Pacific Ocean - CV79 | ecosystem: Environmental > Aquatic > Marine > Hydrothermal vents | place: Pacific Ocean: East Pacific Rise...
TTTATCTGTAATCTCTTGTTTGTTACTGAGTTTAAAATCTAAAAGAGTGGTGATTGAAGCGATTCTACTCAGAGGCTGTTTCCACTGGTGAGTAATGGCACTTATCATATCACCAAGTTGTGCTTTTTTATTTTTTGAGATAATTACTTCACGCTGCTCTTTAATGGTTAGTTCTAGGGAATGAAGTTGGTTATTTATAAGATAAGAGAAGAGTAGGGCTTCTAAAATAAAACTTATTCCAGATGCATGATAGGTCCAGAAGTTGAGTGCTATTATATTGGACATTGATAGAAGAGTTATAGCTATACCAACTATATATATACTGTATGCAAAGAGAAATAGTTTTGTTAATGGATGCTCTTTTTGTATAAGTATATATGAGAAATAAATCATTATAGTAAATGAGTAAAAGAAGATAATTTTTAATATCTCCATTGCGAGTGTTAAATCTATAAGCAGTGCAATACTAAGGTTAAGAATAACAAGTAGTATAAGGCTATTGAGAAGTTTGGTAACTGTTTTACTTATTTTAGAGGTTTCAAAAGTGTATTTTATAAATAGGGCTAAGAAGAGTGAAACTAAAATTCCTGTTAGATTAAACCAGTAGAGAGACTTCCCATAAATCTGTAAATGGTTGAAAACTGAGCCATACATATAGAAAAAACCGATTGCCGCATTAAAAAGGTAAAAAGCATAAAAAATAAACTCTTTTCTTCTGTTGAAAAGGAAGAGTATAATGTTGTAAAAAGCTAAAGTGGCAACGATAAAAACAATAATATCTGAGTAAAAAGTTCCATTTACAAGAGTATCTAAGCTTCTCTTCTCATCATAGACTCTTAAATCAAAAAGAGAGTTTACCATTGGTCTGTTTTTAATATAAATAGTAATCTTTTGCATAGGTTTAATAGTAATAGGGTATCTCATACTACTGCCTACAAGATTTTGAAGAGACTCTCCCTTGAGAATATTTAATCTGTTTTGATCAAGAAGTTGATTGTTATCAAAAATATAGATGAAAATCTCTTTTGAAGTGTAGGCAAAACTATTGTACAAAAAAACAGTTTTCTCTATGCTTGTGCTGTTTTGTATGCTAAATCTATACCAGACAGAACCAACCTTACCACCAAATGCATTTTGATTAGAGATACTATTAAACTGCATTCTTTTGACATCATTTAACTCATAAGAACTCTCAGAATCTTGTATATACTCTATTTCAAATTTCTCAAATTTTATTTCTCCATAATCTATAGTTAAGGAGGAAGCATCGCTTGAGAGAACTAAGAAAAGGAGAGTTATAAATAATCTCATTTTATTTCTCTACTCTATTTCTACCAAGATTTTTGGCTCTATAGAGTGCTTTATCCGCACAACTTATAAGATGATGGATATCTTTACTCTCTTGAATCTCACAGACTCCAGCAGAGATACTTAGGTTTGTGACTCTTGCAAACTTGTATATTTCAACTGCTGCTCTAATATTTTGTGCCAATTGGTATGCTCCATCTATCGTAGTCTTTGGACAGATTAGCATAAACTCTTCACCACCCCATCGACCGAGTGTATCAGTTGAACGTATAAGAGTTTTAATAACTGCTGTCACCTCTTTTAAAATTTCATCTCCTACTTGGTGACCATAGGTGTCATTTACCTTTTTAAAAAGATCGATATCTAAAATGATGACTGAAAAAATCTCCTTATGCTCTTGATAGTAGTTAAAGTTAGTATCTAAATCATCATCTAGTTTTACTCTATTGTATATGCCTGTTAGTTTATCTGTAATAGAGAGAAGTGTTAGTTTCTCAGTCTGCTTTTTCACCTCTTCTTCAAGTTTATTGTTAAATTTCTCTAAGGTTTTATTCAAGGTGATATCTTGGTGAATTGATTCATAGGCAATTATTTCATGCTGTTTGTTATATATAGGTGATATTATGACTGTTGCCCAGTATTCAGAGCCATCCTTCTTTATATTTTTAAATTCACCTCTCCATATATGACCACTTCTTATAGTTAACCATAACTCTTTATAATCTGTTTGAGAGAGGCTATCTTTCGCTTTTAGAATTTGGTAGTTCTTTCCAATAAGTTCCTCTTTTGTATAGCCCATAACTCTACAAAACTCTTTACTAACATAAGTGATATTACCCCTTAAGTCTGTTCTTGAAGAGCTTATATTATTATCAAATAACTCCAAGTTTTTAGCTAGTTCCATAGTTTTCTTATTTAAAAGTAGTTTGAGCCTATACTGAAAATATAAAGAACTCAATATTATTATAATCGTTACAAATATAAAAATTATTACATACTCTTTGTACTCTCTATATAAACCTATAAGGAGGTTCTTTGAATTTTTATTTATCTCTAAGCTAGTTTGAGTGGAGCTCTCTTCTAAGTAAATAAAACTATCAAAATCAACTTGAGAACCCTGCTTAACTAAGCCTAGAAGTCTGTAGGTTGTAGTTATCTCTTGAATTCTAATCGGGTTAATATTTCCAAATGTTATGCCATCTTTAAAAGCGAGATTTTTGAGGGTATTTGCTTCAAAGAGTAGGGCCTCTTTTGTTCTGTTTTGTGTATTGTATTTTTGTAGTATTGTGTTTATACTTTTATTCAAATGAGTATAAGCATATATCCAGCCTTTTAATGAGGCTTCTCTAAATGCATCGACTTCTTTTGGGTGCTTTTCTATCATCTCCTTGGATGTAAAAAGAATATCACTATAAAAATCATAACCGTAGTCAATGGGGTTAAAGATGGTGTACTCTACTCCTTTTTGAGAGAGAGCATAAGGTTCATTGGAAAGATAGGAGACCATAAGATCTGCATTTCCGTTAATAAGGTCAAGTGGATTAAAGCTAGTCTCAATAGCTTTAAAGCTATTTGCTTTTATATTTTCAGAGAAGAGCATGGCATTTATTGAAGCTGTAAATGTTTGATCGTTACTCATCATAATTTTTTTATTGACTATATCTTGGATATTCTGTATATCTGGCCGCTTTTTTGAGAGTAAAATAAGGGGTGAAGATTGGTGAATAGCATTAAGCAGTACAATATTGGGATAAGTATTGAGTCTATCAAGTATTAAAGAGGAGTGGCCCACTCCAAACTCATACTTTAGAGAGGCTACATCTCTGGAGTTATCTCTTTTTAAATCATACTCTTTTATCTCTACCTCTAAACCAGCATTTTTATAAAAACCCATCTCTTTTGCCATGTAGTAACCTGCAAATTGAAACTGATGTTTCCAGGGGAGGACGAGAGTGACACCCTCTATAGTTGAGGTTTTTTGTGCTTGAAGGGAGAGTATAAGTAAAAAAGAGAGAAGTAGATATTTAAACATACTACAAGTATATCTAAACAATATCTATTAATTATGACATTATATTTTGTTAATTCCCTTTACTGCTACATAGGCACTTGCCCAAGCCCAAGCGAAGTTATAGCCACCGCGTTTACCCACGACATCTAAAACTTCACCGCAAAAGTAGAGATTATGACATTTTAAAGATTCCATAGTTTTAGGGTTTATCTCTCTAGTATCTACTCCACCACCACTTACTTCAGCATGACGAAAACCGTGAGTGTCATTTACTTCAAATTTCCAGTTTAGCAGGGTGTTTGCAACTCTCTTTGCAAGTTTTATATTTATATCTTTTGCTTGAAGATTATTAGAGAGTTCTAAGCTCTCTAAAACTCCCTGAGCTATTTTAATAGGAATGAGTCCTACTAAGATATCAAGTAGAGTAAACGTACTCATACTCTGTGCTAAGTTACTAATATGTTGAGAGAGCTTCTGTTGGTTAAAACGCGGTAGTAGGTTTATAGATATATCTACTGCACTGTAGTTTAAGAGAGCTTGACTCGCACTTTGAGATATATCAAGAATAGCAAAGCCAGAAACACCATAGTTAGTAAAGAGAATATCCCCACTGCAAGAGTCCTCTTTTTGGGAGTTTACAAGTAAGGTTACTTCACCGTTTATCTTAGCTCCACTCATCTTGTGAGCGATAGCTGAGGGGAGGTGAAACTGTACTAAAGAGGGATATGTTGGGACTATTGTATGCCCAAACTCTTTTGCAAAACTCTGTCCATCACTGTTCCCACCGAGATGACTTGCCGCTTCTGAGCCAGTTGAAACAATAACAGAATCATATTTTTTAAGCAGTGCTTGAATATCTGTGACTCTATTGTCCGTATGAAAAACAACACCAAACCCCTTTGCATAATCTTCAAAAATTTTTGCAACTGACTTGGCTTCGTTAGAGAGTGGGTAAACACGGCCATCTTCTTTAATATCAAGTAAAAGACCAATTGAAGAGCAGAATTTCTCAAACTCTTTAAAACCAAACTCTCCAAGAGCATAACTTACAAACTCACTATTATCTGAGAAAAAGTCATCTTTAGTGATGTTTGTGTTTGTAATGTTACATCGACCATTTCCAGAGACTAAAATCTTTTTAGCAGGCTTAGAGTTTTGTTCAAAAATCTCTACACTATTACCAGCCTTAGCACAGAAAATTGCAGATAAAAGACCTGATGCTCCTGCTCCGACTATCGCTATATTTTTACTCATTTAAAGAGCCACTATCTTTGCACCAAAACCACCTAAGTGTTGTGGAGCATCATCAAATTTTTTAACTCTTGGATGGGCTATTAGAAAGTTTTTCACAGCATAGGAGAGTTTACCTGTTCCTATACCATGATAGATAATAACTTCGTCCCAACCATTCATAAGAGCATCGCTTAAAAACTTATCTAAAACTTCACAAGCTTCATCAGCTCTCATACCGTGTAAATCACATTTGAGTCCAGATCTTTTTTCTACATTAACTTGTATTTTTGTTGTAGGTTTATACTTTAGAGCTTGCGTGTGACGAAGATGTTTTGTTTTGACTCGAACTCTCATCCCGTCCACTTCTATGGTAGCCTCATTTTGACCTTTCATGGAGATGATAGTACCGCGTTGAGAGTGATACTTCACGCTCTCTCCAACATGAAAAGGAACATCGCGTTTGAGTTCCTCTTCTTTCTCTTTTGGAAGGATTTTATTTGCCTTGTTCATGGCTCTATGAATTGACTGAGAATCTCCCGCTTTAGCAGCTGACTTTGCCTCGCTAATTGCTACTTCATAAGAGCGTTTAAGTGCGGCTCTCTGCTCATCTAACTCTTTAAAGAGTGTTTCTCTCTGCTCTTTAATTCCTATCTCTTTGAGTCGTAGTTCGTCGATTTTTTCATCTACTTTTTTATGCTTTTGTTTAAGTTCACGTTCAAGTTGTGAACCGCGTTCAATGAGAAGAGATAGTTTTTCAGAGTTATCACCATAGACTGCTTTAGCTTCTTTTACAATAGTATTTGAAATCCCGTAACGACTAGCAGTCTCAAAAGCATAAGATTTTCCAATGATACCCTGCATAAACTCATAGGTAGGCATTCTAGCCTCTTCATCATAGATAGCCGCCATAAGCTCAACATCATCACGATCTGCCATTAGTGCGGCTAAACGTTTGTGGTGAGTTGTAACGACTACCTTTTGAGAGCGTTTAATAAGGTCATCAAGTATCACTTTAAAAAGAGCCGCAGCCTCATCAGAGTCTGTTCCAAGCTCTATCTCATCTACACCAACTAAAGCTGCCTTATGCTCAAATATACGGGAGAACTCCTGCATACGTCCAGCAAAAGTTGAGATGTCATTTTTAACATTTTGAGGATCGTCTATGATAGAGAGTACACTCTTAAAAGAACCAATATGTGACTTCTCTTCGTTGAGCTTCATCGGAATGATGTACTTTGCCATAAAGGCTGAGGCTAAAATAGACTTGAGTAGCATCGTCTTACCACCCGCATTTACACCTGTAATCATAAGTATATTTTTAGAAAAATCTACATTTGTAGGTTTGGCATTGTGAAGAGCAGGGTGAACAAAGTCTTTGAGAACTATTTTAGAGTCTTTCTTTGATTTTATAAGTTGAAGGTTTTTACTTCTTGCAAAAAGGACTCTCGCTTGATAGTTGTCAAACTTTGTAAACTCTTTGTCTATAAACGTGATAAAGGGCTGAAGCTCTGCTAAAGTGCTTGAAAACTCTTTTGCATAGGTGTAAAATATCGCTTCACGCTCTTGTTCTATAAAGCGGATTTTCTCTTTTGCTTTTAAGATAGCATCAGGAGCTACAAAGAAAAAACCACCTGTACTTCTCCCAATAACTGCACCTTTAAGAACATGGTTAAAACCACCACGAACTAAAAGACACTCTTCGTTATTTAAAAAGTGAACTTGTGTATCTACTAGGTAGCCTGCAAGCTTTGAGCTGTTCATCATACGTTTAAGTGAGCCAGACATGTTGCTCTTATGCTCTTTTATACGAGCACTTAGTCCAAAAAGAGTTTCATCTAAGTTTTCTTCAAACTTTCCATCTTTTGTAAAGTACTTCTCAACCTGAGTAAACCTTTCATCTATAATAAACTTACTCATCCACTCACCGATGAGGCCATCAAGCTCACGGTTTTTAAAGTAACGGAAGTAGCGCACTATCTTTACTATCTCAAAAATCTGTTCAAAGTTTAAAACACCGCGTTTTTTGAGGTGGCCTTTTATATTTGTAAAATCGGAGATTTTTGGAGGGGCATTAAACTCTATCTTGTCTAGTGCTTTTATGTAGCGAAAGTGAAGCTCTTGGTCACCCTCTATGTAGAGTTCACTCTCACGGGAGAAGAAGTTTGTAAACTCTTGTATGTGTTGCTCTAAATCGAGTTGTGTTATTAACAGCTCAATTTTAGATTTTTTTGAAAGTTCTACTCGCAACTTGAGACGCTAATCATTTGAGCGTAGTTTGGAGTGTTTTCACGTCCAATAAACGTGTATGTTCCAACACTAAGTGTGTAGTTGACATTGTTAACATCAAGACCATTACATTTTATTGTTTTGTTTTGATTAAATTTTAAAACAACACCATTCATCTGCTCTCTTTGTGAAGAGGAGTAAGTGTTAAACGCGATAGCTCCAAAAATAATGCTAAGTACAACAGCACTCACAATAATCTCTTGTTTAGTGCTCAGTTCTGTAAAATACTTGATAGCCAGAAAAAAGAGTCCGACAACAACAAGTCCAAGTATATATGCCACTATGCAGTCCCTCTGATTTGAGAAGTTATATCACCAGCACCAAAGCCAATGATTAAACCTTTGTTAAGAGTTTTTAAATCTTTTTTATCTTTAACAACTGTAATGGTATTGTTAGCTCTAGTGATTTTATCCGCCATAGTAAGGTTATAGTGTTTAAACTTCTCTTCAAAGTCTATATCGCGTTTAGCTTCACCAGCTTCCCAAACAGGAAGGATGATTAGCTCTTGTGCACCATCAAAACATTTTATAAACTCTTCAAGGTTATCAATAGTACGGGAGTATTTATGTGGTTGCCAGATAGCTGTGATTTTATCAAAACCTTTGAGTGCAGCATACTCTTTTACAGATTGAAAAGTTGCTTTTATCTCTGTAGGGTGATGACCATAGTCATCAATAATAACACGGTTATTCTCAGCTCCAACGATGTCAAAACGTTTTTTGATACCCTTAAAGTCAAGAAGATTTTTTCTTATCTCTTCAATCTCCATAGTCTCACTTGCAGCGAGGATTGCTAGTGCTGCATCGAGTGCGATATGCTCACCAAAACCCCAAACATCAAAAGTACCTAAATCACGAAATGAAAATCTTGTATGTGGTTCATTTTCAATCAGAACATACTCAATATTTGAGATATCTCTGCTTGGGTAGAGCCAGTGTGCATCTATCTCATCAACAAGTGTGGATAAAAAGTTATCTTCAGCATTTAAAACGCGACATCTTGCACTTTTGATAAACTGTTTGTAGGAGTCAAAAAAGAGATCATAGTTGTAGTCGTAATACTCCATATGCTCAGGCTCCGCGTTTATAACGATTGCACAGTGAGGGTTAGAGTTTAAAAAACTTCCATCAGACTCATCAGCTTCAAAGAGCATAACATCTGTGTTCTCTTCATAGCGGACATTTGAGCCAAATGATTTTGATTCAGCACCGATGATAGCTGAACCACACATAATAGATGTCAAAATAGCAGTTGTTGTACTTTTTCCATGAGCTCCAGCGACAGCGTAAACTTTTCTATCATCTAAGATACGAAGAAGTGCTTCACGACGAGCTAAAACTTCTATGCCTTTTTCTTTCGCTGCAACTATTTCTGGGTTGTCAGGGCGAATAATAGCGGAGTGAACAACTAGGTCTTGGTCTGTTATGGAAGAGGCAAGTTGTGGGACACTTACCTTGATACCCATCTTGCGAAGCTTTTGAGTTATGAGGCTATCAGCCATATCAGAACCGCTTACTTCATGACCATTAAAATGCATATATTGTGCAAGTCCAGAGATACCAATACCGCCAATACCAATAAAGTGTATTTTCATCTTTAACTCTCCACTATTTTTGAGCATTATCTAGCAATTTTTGTGCCTCTTTTGTAAAGCCTGAGATGTAAAAAGTACCATTAGCTTGTGTCACTTGAATATCTGCCATATTCTGCATAAAATCATCAAGGGAGATATTTTCAGCAGCAGCCATCCAGTGGAGTTTTAGTGACCATGAGAACTTATCATCACTGCTCATCCCACTCAGTACTTCAAAAAGTGCTGAAGCATCACTGATTGCACCTGCAGAGTAGTGCTCCATCGCATACTCGTAGAGTGCTCTAGTTGTTGCAAAGTCTTGAACTTCATTCAGGTCCATTTTTCTGTGAGACTCTAAAGTATTTGTGAGGTTCTCTAGCGCCATATCTAAGATATTCGCATAAAATGCATGGAGCGTATCTTCATCAAAATTCTCTTGTGCTTGTGCTTCAAGTACATAAAGTGCCGCTATGTCTGAACTCTTTTGTGCCTCTAATACTTTTGCTTTTAACTCGTCAACTTTATTGCTCATTTAAACACTCCTTGATTCTTTTTAATGCTTCTTTGGTTTTCTCTTCATTTTCAACTAATGCTATTCGTATATAACCGATACCCGGATTTTCACCCTTAGCATCATCTCTTGCTAAGTACTCTCCTGGAAGAACTTTTACATTGTAGTTTTCATAGAGTTTAACTGTGAATTCCAGTGCATTTGAAACCTTTAGCCAGATATAAAATGTAGCCTCTGGTACTTCAGTACCTAGTATCTCTTTTGCAAGTAAAAAATTCTTGTTATAAACTTCTCTTGAAGTTGCTACATGCTCTTCATCTAACCAAGCTGCTGCTGCTGCACTCTGAAGTGGAAGAGGGGAAGCACAGCCTACATAGGTTCTGTACTTCATATACTCTTTTAAAATCTTCTCATCACCAGCGATGAACCCTGAACGAAGACCTGGAGCAGATGAGCGCTTAGAGATTGAGTTTATAACTAATATGTTTTTAAAAGTAACATTTCCAACATAGGTAGCCGCTTCAAGCAGTGAAGGTACTGGTTTATCTGTATAAATTTCACTATAACACTCATCATTAAGAAGAACAAAGTCATGTTTAAGTGCAAGGTAAACCCACTCACCAAGCTCTTCTAAAGTGAGTTGAGAAGAGGTAGGGTTGTTTGGAAAGTTTAAAATAACTAAGTCACACTCACTTAACTCCTCTTCGTTTATCTCTGGTTTAAAGTTGTTTGCCTCAGTAAGGTTAAGGTGAATAGTTTTAGATTTTGTGGCAATTGCAGCACCCTCATAAATCTGATAGAAAGGGTTTGTAAACGCCATTGTCGGGTTCTTTTTGTCAAAAAGTAGAAACTGAGGAAAGTTAAAAAGAACTTCACGAGTTCCAAAAGTAGGAATAATCTGTGCATCACTTAGTGGGGTTGAAAATCTTTTTTGAACAAACTCTCTCATCGCTTCACGGAGTGTTGATTCACCAGAAGTTTTAGGGTACTTTTTAAGTAAAGAGGTGTTCTCTCTTAAAGCTTTTTGTATAAACTCTGGTGTCTCAAATTGAGGTTCACCAATAGTTAAAACAGAAGCATCATAATTTTTGTTAGGTATAATGTTTTGAAGTAAATTGTTTAGCTTTTCAAATGGATATGGTTCAAAATTCATAGTTTTATCACTTTGTTAAATTAATGCAATTATAGCTAAAACTCATTAGAGGTGAATTAATGAAGATTATTTTAACATTACTAATTGTTTTGATAGTGCTCTTAAGTCTAAGTTTTACACTTGATGAAAATGCTCTTAAACTTCATGATGAAGCATTTGAAAGAGCTATGGTTGCATTTGGATTAGCTAAGGGTTTAAATGCAATAATTTCACTTATTCAAGGAACTGAAGTCTCTCTTGCTCCTGCTGGTTTAGGACTAACTTTTAGTGTCGGAGAAGTACTTGACCCTTTTAATGATATGGTTGAGAGGTTTTCATGGGTGATGCTATTTGCTTCTGTCTCACTTGGTATGCAGAAACTTCTTTTGATCTTAAGTTCAAAAATATTTCTGCAGGTAGCTTTAGTTGGAAGTGCACTTGTCTCTCTTAGTTTCATTTGGATAAAAAAGCTTAGTGAAACAAATTTTTTAGCTGTTTCATTTAAATTTTTTATGCTTTTTCTTCTTCTTAGATTTGGAGCTATATTTTTCATCTATACTTCATCACTTCTTTACAACACAACACTTCAAAATGAGTATCAAAAAGCGACAAATATAATCAGTGAGACAAAGGTTAAACTTGAAGATATAAACTCCAAAAGTGAAAAAATGATAAGTTCAAAGGCAAATATTGGTTTTTTTGAAACAATTCGTTCAAAATCAAGTGAAATAGTAGACAACCTAAAACTCTCTACTAAGTTAGAATCATTAGAGGAAAATATTGAAGAGGCATCGCGTAATATTATTAAGCTCATTACTATTTTTCTCCTACAAAGTCTTATAATGCCGTTACTTTTTTTATGGTTTTTTATAAATAGTGTGAAATGGTTATTTAGAGTTGAATTAGATATGAAAAAATTAGTGTATAATAAAATCAAATAAGAACAAAAGGGAAAAGCATATGAAAATTATTATATCAGTAGTCTTGGCTACCTTAGTGTTTGTTGGTTGTGGTGAAGAGAAATCAAAACCAGTGGAAGCAGTTGTATCAACTGAGAAAGCTCCTTCAGCAGCAGTTAAAACTGCTCATAAGGTTGATGCAATGATAGAGAGTGCTTCAAAAACAGCAGATGAAGTCTCTCAGAGTGTAAAAGAGATGAGTGATACTACTGTTGCAAAGACTAAAGAGATGGTAGAGTCAGCTAAAGTTGCAACAAATGATGCTGTAGAAAAAACTAAAGAGGTAGCAAAGGGTGTTGCTGATGAAGTTCAAAGCTCTGCAGCAGCGGTGTCAGAATCCCTCTCATCCACAAATGAGGCAGGTAAAGCAGTCTATAAAGCATGTGCATCTTGTCATGGACACAATGCTGAAAAACCAGCACTTGGAAAATCTAAAATTATTAAGGGTTGGTCAGTTGCAAAGATCCAAAATGCTCTTCATGGATATGTGGACGGCTCTTATGGTGGCGCTATGAAAGCTATTATGAAAGGTCAGGCTGCAAGACTTAGTGAAGATGAAGTTAAATCAGTCTCTGAGTATATTTCAGCTCTATAGATAGAAGTTTGGACTACTTAGGAAGTCCAAACTTTTGAGTAATCAATTCTCCCTCTTCACTGAAAAAGAGATAATAAAGAGTATCTTTTTTCACACTTAGTCCTGCTAAAAATCGCAGAGCTAAATTTGCTTGAAGGGATGCTATATGCATAACTATTGGTGCTGCAATTCCCGCTGGTGTTTTTTGGATAATTTTAAAAGCATCAGAAAATGAAGACTCCTCTATAAAACATACTTGACCGTGAAAAGCTTCAACACTTCCATAAATCCAAGGTAGGTTTTTCTCTTTGGCGTAAGTATTGATATCTCCACGAGTAGGTAGGTTGTCAGTTGCATCTATGATTAAATCAACTTCTATACCTTTTTGTGCCCACTCATTAAAATCACAATTATGAGCGATAGCTTTGACATAAGGGCATCTCGCTTCAATAAGCTCCGCGTTCAGAACTGCTTTGTTCTTACCTTCATCTCCTAGTTTAAAAGCGATTTGCCTATGAATGTTGTGAAGGCTTACTTCATCAAAGTCAACCATATGTATCTCACCAATTCCACTTGAACCTAATGCAAATGCTAAAGAGGAACCAAGTCCACCTGAGCCGATAATGACAATTTTCTTAGCTTGGAGTAGAGTTTGTGTCTCTTCTCCCCATAGCTGAACTTGACGGTGAAAATATTGCATCATAATGAAATCCTTTTGTTAAGTGCCTCTTTAAAGCCCCAAGTTCGACGTGCTTGAATGACTTCTGTATGACTCATATCAACTATCATTAACTCCTCTTTATTTCCGAGATGTTCTTGAAGTTCTCCATTTGGTGTAGCTAAAATAGAGTCACCGTAAAATTTCCATGAGAACTCTCTGTCTTGGTACTCACCAATACGGTTTGCACGAAGCAGATAACAGTTATGAGTAAAGGCACGAGTTACTATGAGTGATTTCCACCGTTCATATGATTCAAAGGTAGATACTGAGGGTAGTAAAACACAGTCTATATTTTTACTCCAGAGTTTACTCCAGAGTGCATCAAAGTGAAGTTCAAAACCGTTCATAATTGCAAACTTAAAACCTTCTACTTTAAAAATCAGTGGTGTTTGAATAGTTTGAACACTGTTTGCAAAGAACTTCTCTTCATTCCAGTGGCTGTAGTTTATAAGAAGTTGTTGTTGATAGTAAGAAGTTGAGTTTGGAGCAAATTTAGCGACTGTTTTGTAAATCTCTTTTTTCTTGACAATCACAAGGGGGGCTACAATAGTCATACTATAAGTAGAAGAGAGCTCTTTTAAAATCTCTATCTGTTGAGTGGCTTGCTCTTTTATCATTGAGAGACTCATAGACTCTAACTCTTTAAAAAAGGGGTTGAGTACATACTCTCCAAGGAGAAGAACTTTTACACCCTGTTTGTGAGCTACTCTTATGTAGTTGTAGAGCTTTGTACTACTTAAGCCTTGAGCATTAAGTTGTAATACGGCAGCTCTCACTACTTACTCTTTATCTCTTGGATTTTAAGTTTGGCATCTTCGAGCATTTTTTGTGCATCACTTAACTCTTTCATCCCTTTCTCATAAGCCTTGACACTATCTTGAAGTGTTATCTCTGGATTCATAAGTGTCTCAAGGGTTTTTTTTGCACCCTCTAGTTTTGTTTCAAATTCTGCTTTAGCCATTTAAAATCCTTTTTATATCATCTTCAAATTTATCTAACTCAACTAAAAAAGCATCATGCCCATAGTCACTATCTACATCTATATAGGTGTGATTTGTATTCCCAACTTCACTAAGAATATCTGAGAGCTCTTTCATCTCAAAATTTTTGAAAAGAACATCATTTTTAAAGCTTATAAGGTGAAGCTCTGATTTGATTTTTTTCATAGCCTCTGAGAGTGAGTCAAATCCACGAGCTAAATCAAAAATATTGATAGCTTTTGTGATGTATAGATAAGCTAGTGGGTCAAACCATTTAGTAAAGTTATAACCGTTATACTCTAAATAAGACTCCACTTGAAACTTACCAAAAAGCTCATATAAACCATCAGTACGCTTGTACTCACGACCAAATTTCTCTCGCATAGACTCATGAGATAAAAAGCTTATATGCCCAGCCATA
>Ga0256826_1001678_pt1 | contig 13705 bp, 11 predicted proteins | sample CV79metaG_FD_185975 | JGI IMG/M metagenome (GOLD analysis project Ga0256826, IMG submission 185975) | Hydrothermal vent microbial communities from East Pacific Rise, Pacific Ocean - CV79 | ecosystem: Environmental > Aquatic > Marine > Hydrothermal vents | place: Pacific Ocean: East Pacific Rise...
ACTCTGTTTTTAAGTAGTTCAATATATGTTTCAACATTTTTACCAGTTTTGATTCCTGCAACAACTTCAGCAACTTGCTCTTTTGTTAATGGGAGTGGTGGAACACCTAAAGCTTTTCGCTCTTCAATATGTTTATTGTAATCGTCTAAAAATGCCATTGCATTCTCCTAATTATTTATTAATGAAAATCTTAGCAAAATAAAACTTTATAATCTAATGTATGTTTAAATCAAGTTTGCTTCTGATAAAAATTGAGATGGTTCAAATGAACGAATTTTTCTTTTTTCATCTCTTTTCTGCTCGTCACTCTTAGCGAAAGATAAATATAGAATATCTTCAGCACGAGTAACCGCAACATAAAAAAGTCTTCTTTCTTCATCAATTCCACCATTTTGAGATGCTAATTTAGTATTTGGAAACCGTCCATTCATTAAATCTATAATATAAACTTCTTTAAACTCTAAACCCTTACTTGAATGAACTGTTAATAAATTTACACCCTGACCTTTAGTTGTATCACTTGCACCTAAAATCATAGCATTTAAAAAACTATTATGTTCTGAATATTTTTTAGATATATTTTTTATTAATTTTGCTCGTCCAAGAATTCTTTCAATAGCTTCTTTTTCCTTGGTTTTAGAGTGTTCTCCACTTACAAGTTTTGAACGAGATTTTACAAGAGATTTAAAGATATATTGAAATATATAAGTATTGGCAATTCTATCAATAGCAGAAAATGGCGATGAGGTTCTTTTAAAATCTAACATTAATTGTCTTAGTTCAAAAAGTGTTTTAGCTCCATCTTCACTAATTCTAGGGTGTTTTAAAATTGGATTGGATAAAAAACCGTCGGGAAAACCCAAATTTTTAAATCTTGAAACAGTTCCTAACTCTTCAAAATAATTAGAAAGTAGAAGTTGGGTATTTGCTATGTTTTGCTCAAATGGATTTCCAATATTTCTATCAGGAGAAAATAAGCCCTTATAAATTGAACCTTGACCTAATCTTTTTAATCCTTCAAATATCTCTTTTGCAATTGATGCCCCAATCCCTTTTGCATATTCGAAAATATGGATAAAAGCCATCATATCTTTTTGATTTGCTAAAAATTGATAAATATCTAAAAGTGCTTTTATCTCTTTTGTATCAAAAAGCCCTTTTCCTCCTCGCCTTTTTGATGGTATTTTTAAAGCTTGTAAAGATGCTTCAATTCCATCTCCTGAACTATTGTTTCTAAAAAGAACTGCGATTTTTTCGTGAGAAGTTGTACTTTTTTTAATAATATTTGCAATACCATCATATTGGTCAAATACTTTAATATATGTTAATAATTTTGGTTTGATATTTGGAAAAGTTTTTGTAACTTCGAGCCGTTTTTCATAAAGTCTATCATTTTTTTCAATTACCATATTTGCTAAAGCTAGGATTGGGGCGGTTGAACGATAATTTTTAGTTAAAGTGTGAATTTCAGCATTTTCAAATCTTGTCTGAAAATTTGCGATAATTTCGATATTTGCTCCGTTAAAAGCATAAATACTTTGGTCATAATCACCAACACAAAAAAGAGATTTTGGCTCTAAAGCTGTTATCACAGAATCCTGCAAAAGATTTGTATCTTGATATTCATCAACTAAAACTTCATAAAATTTAGGTTTTTTAATTTTGACAGCTTTGACCATTTTTAAAAGTAGGTCATTAAAGCTCATAAAATTTAGTTCATTTTTGACTCCATCAAATTCATCTGTAATATCTTGATAAACATTAGAATAAATTGAATGATCTTCTCGATTTTCATCAATCCAATCTCCAAAATATTTTTCTAATTCAACATTTTGATAAAAGTTATAAAGTTCATAAAGATGTTTAGAGGAGTATGGAGAAGTTGCTTCTGAAATCATCGATGAAAAATCCCGCTTATCATAAACCGTCCGAAATAAAGTTTTAATATCACTTTCTCTTTTTAATAATAATCGAGGATTTACTATTTTTAAATGTCGATAGCTTACAGAATGAAAAGTTCCAGCTTTAATTTTTTTTGCAATTTCAGAAGATAGAATTTTTGAAATTCTTTCTATCATTTCTTGAGATGCTTTATTTGTAAAAGTTAGCAATAGAATTTCCTCGGGTGGAATATTCTTAACTTTTATTAAATATGCAATTCGTCCAACAATTGTAGAAGTTTTTCCTGTTCCCGCTGAAGCGATAACTAAATTATGTCCAATTTTGGCAGTCGCTGATTTGTATTGATTCTCATTTAGATTTAGTTTTGAAAGTGGCATCTATTTTATTAAGTTTGAAAAATTCAACCTTTTCCTTTTGATAGATTTTAAAATGAATTGTTGGGTAAAGCCCAACAATCTTATTGTTTTTAAATTTGTGAAGTCACTAATTTATAAACTTAGTTAGTCTCCTCAATATCAGATATTGCTCTTTTATATTCTGTTGGATAATTTAAATTTGTAAAAGCTTTTTTATTTTCAATTTTCACATATCTTGTATCAAGATGTTGAAGAAGTAGAGATAATTTATAATTTCTCGCTTTTATCATATATTCAATTTTCTTGAAAACTCTTTTATGATAAATTGCTACAAGAGGTTCTACACCATTTTCTGTAATTGGACAAATCACATCAAAATTATTATGAATTTCTGCCATCAATTGAGAAATTTCATCTTGACCAAAAAATGGAGTATCTACACTAATTATAAAAGTATAGTCACTTTCTGCATTTTCAAGAATTGAAAAAAGTCCAATAGTTGGAGCAGATATTTTAGAAAATTTCTTTTTATCTAAAATAGATTCAGCTCCAAATTTCACTTTTTCACTTTTCCACGAAATAATAACTTTATTAAAAATTTTAGAAAGTCTATTGTGTTGAAATTCAACAAGAGTATTAAAACCATTGAAAGGCAAAAGAGCTTTATCTGTTCCCATTCTACTACTTTTACCACCTGCGAAAATTACAGCTGTAATATTAATATTTTCGTTCATTAAAATAAGTAATTGAATTCTAGGCGATATTCGTTATAAGATTTATCTAATTTTTTGCCATTATCATCATCAGAATCTACAATTGCAATTCTAACTTTAGTTTCAAAATTTGGAACTGATTTAAATGTTTTCCAAAAATCGATATGAATGATATTTCTATCCGCTAAAGCATCGACTTTTTTCTCATCAAAATCCATCATCGCATATCTAATTGTAGTTCTAAAACCATCAATTATTCCAGCTTTAGAAAAATCATAACTTGCTTGAATCATATTAGTTTTTGTGTTTGCAACCCAGTTATATTGTCCCATTGCCCGAGTATATCCACCAGTTGGAAAACCTCTCCACGGAGCAACAATATCTGCTTTATCTTCAATTTGAGAATAACCATAAAGAATTTTAGTTGTCCTGTTTTTCATAACAACTCTACCTGCTAAAAGTGAAGAATCTAAACTCTTTGGATTTTTATACCCTCTTGTTTCTTGACCACTTTCCCAATGAGCTAATTTTCCTTGTAAAGAAGCTCCTCCAATTTTTCCGCCTCCATCATCATTTTGAATCATATATCTAAAACCAGGAGAAATAACCCAATTATTAGTTTTAATTTTATAATGAGCTTCAAAAGTTAAATTTGAAATAACATCAGGAACAGCTAAATAACTTACAACTGCTTTAAGATTTTTAACAGATTTGTTTTCAACAGTTCCAATCATTAAATTATGATTTGTAGATTTACGAGCGTCTTGGAAGTTTGAAAAAGTTAAACCGCTATGTTTTGCCGAATCATCATTATTTCCCCAAGGATTTAAATCTGAATCTTGAACAGTGATAACATCGTGGCTTTTTGTGTGATCTCTAAGTTTTTGAGCTTGAAAATAAGCTAATTTAATATTTGTTTTTGATACAAATTTTGATTCTAAAGAGAAACCATCAAAACTATTTGGAATCATTTTCGTATCATTAGATTTTGTAAAAACCGAGTGGAATAATTGACGACCGAATTTAAATCTAGTTTTTGAGGCATCATATTGTAAATAGCTTTGACCAATTACACTCATTCCATAATCGTTATTTTGTGCATCATTTCGAGAAAGAGTATCTTTTCCTGCTTTTAGATATTTAACATTTTCGCCGTCCATTTTAAGAAATGGGTTTTGAGATGTGTAAAAGCCAAGAGTTGCACTAATTCCATTTAACCGACCAGTCTTGAAAATTAAACTTCCACCTAAACCTAAGGCATAATGGCTTTTCATCTTTTTATCAAGATTCTCTTTTTTCCAATCCCACTTAAAAGTGTTCATTCGTAACCGCCCATAAGTTATTCCTTGAGAAAACATTTCATAAAAAGAATTTACATCTTTCGGTAGAACCTTATATTCTAAGTTCATATTTCCTTTTAAAACGATTTTTTGAACAAATAAATCTTGTGTCTTATTGTTTGCAGACAAGATTATAGTTGATGTTAAAAGAGATAAGCTAATAAATTTTTGCATAGTTGAACTCCTATTATTTTAATAAGTTTAACACAAAAATAAGTATGTTTATTGGAAAATTAATTTATGATAATTGACTAAATAATATTTTTCAATCTAAATTATAAGTAGGAAAAAATAGCTGAGTAACTAAATATAAATTATACAAATAACAAATAAAGTAGATCTCCGTGTCAAGCACGAAGATGACAGAGACATATGGACAATCTCTGTGTTAAAAAACAAGAAGATGACAGAAATAGGGACTGACAAAAGTAAATCTTCGTGCTAAACCGAAAATCTCTATTTAATTAGCCTATTTATTTAGTAGTTTCTAGATTATCTGCAATTTGAATCATTTCAGAAAAATCATCAACATTTAAACTAGCACTTCCAACAAGAACCCCATCACAATATTCTAAAGATAAAATATCTTCAATATTTGAAGTTTTCACACTTCCCCCATAAATTACATCTCTTTTTGTAAAATACTTAATCCATTTTAGAGTTGAATTAATTTCTTCAGGTGTAGGAGTTATTCCAGTGCCAATTGCCCAAATTGGTTCGTAAGCAATAATTATATTTTTATATTCTAAATTAATTCCAATAAATTGAGATTCCAAGAATTTAAAAAGTTCAGTTTCACCTTTTTGACGAGTCTCTAAAGTTTCTCCAATACAATAGATAATTTTAAAATCTTCTTTTGAAAAAAAATCAAACTTACTAGAAATATCTATCTGATTTTCATTGAGAACTGTTCGTCGTTCGCTATGCCCAATTAGGATAGTTTTAATATGAAACTCATCTAATTGAGATAATCCAATTTCACCTGTGAAAGCTCCATTTTGAACTGGATAACAGTTTTGAGTTCCAACTATTATATTTTCAGTTGATTCTCGTAAAGAAGTGATAGGAGGAAATATAATAATTTGTTGAGATGATTTAGATATATTCTCCTCTAATTTCATTAGATAATCTTTTGTTTCTTTCCGATTCTTATAAGTTTTAAAATTTGCAGATATAATCAATCTTTATCCTTTCATCTTTATTTTACATAAGAGTAATTATATCAATTTATATTTTTAATAAATTTCAATGCTTTATCTAATGATGTAAAAAAACTATATAAGAACAGATTTAAGCGAAACTTGTAAAATACCGACAATAAAAAAATATAGGATTCAAAAATGGTAACTACTAAATTAAAAGGTGGCGATGTAGCTTTAGCTGGTCGTGTTGTAAATGTTGGAGATAAAGCTCCTGTTGTAACTTCTGTAAATTCTGCAGATTTAAGTGATGTTCAAATCGGTGGTGCAAAAGGTAAAACTCAATTAATTGTTGCAGTTCCATCTTTAGATACTCCAGTTTGTGCAACTGAAACTCGAATGTTCAATTCAAAAGCTTCTGCTTTAAAAAATGTTGAAACAATTATCGTTTCTATGGATTTACCTTTTGCTTCTAAAAGATTTTGTTCAACAGAGGGAATTGATAACCTAACTGTTACTTCTGATTTCAGAAACAAAGATTTCTCTTATAACTATGGTACTTTAATTGCTGACGGTGCTTTAGCTGGTGTTTCTGCAAGATGTATTTTTGTTATCGATGCTAACGGTATTGTAACTTACAAACAACTTGTTCCTGAAATCACAACTGAACCAAACTATGACGAAGCTTTAGAAGCTGCTGCAAAAGCTTAGGTTCTATTCATTTACGATTATATAATCGTAGGCGGAGGAATCGCGGGTTCTTCCGTCGCTCACTTTCTATCTCAAAAAAACTTCTCAATTCTACTTTTTGAAGAAAAATATTTTGGTTTTGGCGGTAGCGGTTCTGCGGGTGCTTTTTTAAATCCAAAAGTTGGAAAAAATGGCGAACTTTCTAAATTTGTAAATTCTGCAATTCAATTTTCAACAAATTATTATACTAAAAACTTTCCTAAATTTATTCATAAATCAAAATTAAATCATACTTTTTCAAATGGCAAAACTATTCAAATTGATGGTGCGGTTGCCGATGCTGACGAAATTTTGCAAAATTTTACTAAAAATATTGATGTCAAATTTTCCAAAGTTTCTGAAATTACAGAAAATGAAAATATATGGAAAGTTAATAACTGCTTTGCTAAAAATGTGATTCTTTCGACAGGAGCTTTTCCTCAAATTTTGCAAGAACCCTATTTGAAAATTCGTCCAGTTTGGGGTGAAAGATTAGATATTTCATCAAATTCAATTTTAAAAGAGAGCTTTCATAAAGATATTTCAATTTCTCAAACTGTTCAAGGAAAAATCAGAATTGGGGCAACTCATTTTCGTAATATTTTAGAACGAACCGCCGATGAGGTTGAAAGAGAAAATTTAATTTTAGAAGCAAAAAATATGGTTAATTTAGAAAGTGTCAAAATATTAAAAATATATTCAGGAGTTCGTTCTGCATCTTTTGACTATTTTCCAATATTTGGTAAAATGGTTGATTCAAACAAAACGATAGCAAAATTGCCACAAATCATAAATGGTCGAAAATATCCAAACTCTGAATATCATTATTATAAAAACCTACATATCTTTTCAGGATTGGGCGGATACGGTTTTTCTATTGCTCCATATTTAGCAAACCTTTTTTCTGAAAATATTGAAATTCCAAATTCAGTAAAACCTCATCGTTTTTTTTCAAGATGGGTAAAAAAGGTTAAAAATGAAAGATAGATATTTAGTTTTAGAAGCAAATGCAGGAAGTGGAAAAACCTTTAATTTAGTTTCAAGATATTTGAATCTATTATTTTTAGAAGTTCCTCCAGAAAAAATATTTGCATTAACTTTTACAAAAAAAGCTACAAAAGAGATGTTTGACAGAATTTTATATTCTTTAAGTAATCCTAAAATTAGTGGTGAAATATTAGAAATTGCTACAAATATGAATTTCTCAGATGATGAAGTTGAATCAAAATCTGAGTCCTATTACAAAATATTAATCAATTCAGATATAAAAATTATGACTTTAGATAGTTTAGAAAACCTTATTTTAAAAAAGTTTTCACACCATTTAAATATTATTCCAAATTATAAAATTGTAAATAATATAAATATTGAAGAATTTAATTCTCTATTTTTAGAAAATATTTCTAAAACATCGTATAAAAATGTAATATTAACAATGGAAAGTTTAGATGATAAATTAAAAATCAAAGCAATTTTAAATGAATTGGAGAATTTATATAAAAAAGAGATTATATTTTATAAATTGCAAGAAGAATATTTACATACTAAACTTGAAGATAACCTATCAGAATTAGAAGTATTTATTTTGGAAATAAAAGATAAAATTAAAGAGTGGCTTTTACAACCAAAACATAAACTTTCAAAAAGTGCTAATAAGTCTTTAGATATTAATAATATAGATGAACTTATGGATAAGGGAAAAAGTTGGTTATTCAAAGATAAATTAGCAGAATTTTCTTTTTTCAAAAAAGCTTTCAAAAAAACCTCATCAGAATCTGAAAATATTGAAATTGAATTTATAAAATTAAAACATACTTTAGATAAATATTGGAATCTGAAAAGAGATATGATTTTGCAGAATCTATTTTATTTGTATCAATTTTATGTTAAAGAACGGGAAAAATTTGTTAAGCGAGAAAAAAAATTATCTTTTGATGATATAAATCATTTTTTAGTTCAGCTTGTATTTAATAATGAAATTGATTCAAAATTTATATATTTTAAACTTGATACAACAATTGACCATCTTCTAATTGATGAATTTCAGGATACTAGCCTTTTACAATATCGAGTTTTAGAACCTATAATTAATGACATTCTTTCTGGTGGAAGTAAAGAGGATAAAACTTTTTTCTATGTTGGCGATAAAATGCAATCTATATTTCGTTTTCGAGGAGGTTTTAGTAATCTTTTTGATTATATTCAAATCAAATATCCAAATTTAGAAAAAAAGACTTTACCTAATAATTATCGCTCAAAAGAGAATATTGTAAATTTTGTAAATCAGCTTTTTGGAACAAAACAAAAAATTGTTAATCAAAATCAGCTTGGAGGAAATATTATATTAAAAGAGTCAAAAAATCCTATTGATAATATTCTTGATGAGGTTAATAATTTAATTAATAATGGTATTGAATTAAATGATATTGCAATAATTTGTTCTAAAAATAAAGATATTATGCAAATTTCCAATATTTTATTAAGCAATAATATTAATATTCAAAGTGAAATAAATCAAAGCATAACTGAATATCTTCCTGTACAAGCTGTAACTCAATATATTTTATATCTATATTATATTGAGGATAAAAATAGTAGCTTTTACCTGAAAAATTTTCAGACTTCTATTGGAAAAGACCCAAGAACTAAATGTGATAATTTTTTAAATATAGATATTTCTGAATTCACTTTATTTGAAATTGGAATTCAGATTTTTCAACATTTTCAACTTTTCGACGGCAATGAAAATAGCTTACAATTTTTAGAAAACCTTAAAAATGATTATATTGATATTACAGATTTTATTTATAATTATTCAAATGAATCTTCAAAAATAATTCATACTGAAAATAATGGAATTAATATTTTAACAGTTCATAAAGCCAAAGGTCTTGAATTTAATAATGTAATTTTTGTAGATTTTTCTAAAATTATACGAGGAAATTTTAATAATATAAAATTAGTGCAATCTTTTAAAGGTATTGCAATTGAAAATATTGCTTGGAAATTTAAAAATTCGTTTGATTTATCGCTTCTAAATATTCTTAAAAATGAGAAAATTGAGCAGGAACAGGATATTATCAATAAATTATATGTAGCTTTTACTCGTGCAAAAAACTCTCTTATCATTTTAAAAATGGAAACTAATTCATCTTTAGATTTAATTGAAATTAATCAAATTAATTTTTCAAAATTCCAATAAGCCGATTTCGATGAAAAAATGGCACTCCTAAATATAAAATTTATAAGTAGAAAAATGATAAAGTAGATCTCCGTGTCAAGCACGAAGATGACAGATTATTGTAATTATCAGGTTTAAAACCGGATAATCTCTATTGGGTCGGTCTATATAATATAAAAACTTATTTAATAACTTGGAGTGGGTCAATTCTATAATTTTTTTCCATAACTTCAAAATATAGTTTATTGCTTACTCTACCAATTATTGTACCTTTTTTAATTTTTTTACCTGTTTTAATTGATGGAGCAAAACTATCAAGATGAGCATACATCGTTTGCAATCCATTAAAATGCTCAACCATCACAAATTTTCCTAAAGTTTTGTCATCTTTAAATAATGTAACTCTGCCATTAAAAATACTACGAACATTTGAATTTTGTTTATTTGGTTGTAAAATTACAGACGAACTAAAAATCTTAAATTTATAGATTGGGTCAATATAAGTTCCAAATCTTGTGAGAACTGTATAATCTTGAATTGGTGAAATTGTCTTTTTGCCTCGGTATCGTCTAACCGCTTCTTTTGTATAACTACTTCCAATGTGGGTTGTAATATTGCTTTTTTTTGTAGCTCGTTTTTGAGCATTTTTTCTATCTAATTCCATTTGAGCTTGAGCTTTCTCAATTTTTCTTTTGATTAATTTCTGTTTGCTAACAGCTTCTTTCAAATAAATTTTATATTTAGTCTTTTTTATTTCTAGTTTAGAAAGTAATTCTTTTCGTTGTGCTTTCTTTTTCTCAAATTTTTTCTTCTTTATCTCAAAATTTTCAATGCTTTTTTTGAGTTTATCCATTTTAATTTGGATAGTTTTTAATTTACTCTCTTTATCAGAAAGACCTTTATTAAATTTATAAAGTTTTTTTACATTAGCTTTACTTAGAACTTCAAAAATTTCATCAAGAATAATTGAATCTAAATTATCTTCACTTTTCTCATTTGTGATTACGGATAACGAAATTAATTTTGTTGATGTAACCAAAACTTTATCTCGAATATGTTTCTGTTTATCTGAAATATTTCCAGACTCTTTTTTCAGAATTTTAGCTTTCTTTTTTTCAGCGGAATATCTTTTTTTTGTTTTTAATAACTCTCTGTTAATTTTTTTTAATTCTTTAGAAATAGATTTAATCAAATCAGTCTCTTGAAATATTTCTGAAGAAACTGTTGAAAGATGTTGATTAAATCCTTTAAGCTGTTTATTATACTCTTTTAATTTAACAGAGTGGGTTTTACTACTTTGACCTAAAAGAGAGAAATTAAGTAGTAATAAAAAAGGTAGAATAATTCTTAACATTATCTATCGTAAGTTTCTCTGTTTTTCAAAATAGTAATTAAAGCTAAAAAGAATGAAATTACCATTGAAATAATTAGTAATTTAAAAGTATCTTGGAAAAATTTAAAAATATCTACATCGACTGCAATCATTGAAAATAATTCGTGTAGCCAACCGTTCATATCCAAAATTAAAAAAGTAATTACGACTAAAATTGATGAAATAAAAGCATCTAAAATTGCAACTTTAAAAAGGACGGCACTTCTCATCCAAATTGGAGCACCAAAAAGAGCCATAATATGCATTCGTTCAGTATGTTCAAATTGCCAAATTCTCATTTCTTTAATAACTAATAAAGTTGAAACTAGAAAAATTGCACTTAAAAATACATTGCTAATCTCTTTAAAAAGAACTAAAAGTTTGAAAATCTGATTATGAGTTTTACTATAAGTTTCAACTCTTATAATTCCGCTAATTTGTTCAATTCGAGATTTTAAATAAGCTAATTTATCTGGGCTTGGATAATGTTTAAAAAATATCTTATAGAAATTTGGCAAGTTATCTTGTAAAACTCCTAAATCTTCTTTATTTAATTCATCTTTTAATCGATTCACAACTTTCTGCGGGTCAATTTTATCAATCTTTTCAATCTCTTTTACACTATCTTTTACAAGGTCTATCTTTATAGGTTTATTAGAAACAGCAATTACAGAATAACTATTTTTTAAAGTTGATTCATACATTACAATTGTTCTATCAATAATAAAATAAATCTGAAGAGTAAAAAGAATTGTAAAAAGTGCTGCAATTAGTGACATATGTTCTCTAAATATCATATTCATCTTCTTGCCTTTCCGTATCTATCGGTTTCATTAACTAATCTACCATCTTGAATTGAATAATGCGTATATTTCAAACTCATCGCTGGAGGAATATCGTGAGTTACAACAATTATCGTAGTTTGAAGTTGAGTATTTGCACCTTCGAGAAGTTTCCAAATTACTTTGCTTGAATATTGGTCAAGATTTCCTGTCGGTTCATCTGCTAAAATAACAGTAGGATTATGAGATAAGGCTCGTGCCATCGCAACTCTCTGCTGTTCCCCCCCACTTAATTCCATAGGAAAACGACCTTTTCTATGAAATAGTTTGACGTGATTTAACAGTTTATCAACTTGAGCCTCACAAACTCTTTTAGAATATCCAGCAATTAAAAGAGGTAACATCACATTTTTTTCAATGTTCCACTCTTTAATTAATTTATAATCTTGAAAAACAATTCCAATATGCTGACGAAGTGTCATTAAAGCACTATCAGAAATATTAGATAAAGGAGTATTAGTAATTGCTAATGTTCCTGTTCTTGGTTTTATATCTCCGTAAAGAGATTTTAACAAAGTCGATTTTCCACTACCACTTGGACCAGTTATAAATACGAATTCACCTTTATGGACTCTAAAAGTAGCATCGTATATAATAGGCTCATTCGCAATATAGGACAATGACACATTTTGTGCTGATATTACAATAGGTTCTTCAGATTGATGCATAATTATACTGACTCTCTCAAATATTTATCAATTTCTATATTAGCCTTTAATTCTAAAGGTTTTTTGATTAGATATTTTAGCTTATTTCTATTTAATCTAAGAAATAGAGTGTTCGGATATGAAAAGCTTCCAGCTACAAGAGAAATTAGAAAGTCATTATCAGAAATTTGGAAAATGTCGCGAACATTAATAAACCATTCATCTTTTAAGATTCTTTTACCTAAAAGTTCAGGAATACTGCTTTTACCAGAAATTTCAAAACTATCTTCAAGCTGAAAAATATCTTTATCCTTAGATAATTGTAAATTTTTAACTGTAAAATTATAGATATTTTTTTCAAGCTTTTTCCAACGAGATTCATATTTACTAATAATATCAATTTCGCCATTTTTTTCAAGAGTAACTTCTAGTTCTATATCTTTTGCAAAAAGTTCTGATGCAGATTCAAAGTAGTTTTCGCTATCAGTTCGTAGTTCCAAAATACCATTTTTTTCTAAAACCCGTTTTGCTTCACTTAAAAAAGTTGGTTTAATAATTCGACGATGAGGTTTTTTATCCCACGGAACTGGAAAATGAACATAAATTTTTGAAATACGATTTGAATCGATTGTTTCTAAAAAATATCTAGCATCAAAATCTAAAATGTATAAATTTTTTAAACTTCTAATTTGAATTTGTTTAACAGCTTGTTCAATTGAAGCTTTGTGAATTTCAATACCGATAAAAGTAGTTTCAGGATTTTCTTCAGCTTTATGTAAAATATGTCGTCCGCTACCAAAACCAATTTCAATCTCAATTTTTCCTGTCATTTTAGGAATATTTTTTTGGAAAAAATCAAAAGTTTTCAAATAGCTATCTTGTGGAATATGTTCAGACTCTTTCAAATTCAAATTTGAAGAAAGAACTTCTAAATTTAGCAGTTTTGCAAAAGTATCTATTGCTTTATGAACAGGGTAGTTTGGAGATGGTCGAGAACTTTTATCACTTTTAACTAAAAATCTATCACCTCTTTTTTTAATTTCAAGAAAAAACTCTTTTTTCTGATATTCCACAAAAATAGTATAGTTTTTTTCACTTCTTAAGCTTTTTCCGATGAATTTAAATTTTACATCATTAAACTCAACCTCATCGGCACTTGTTTCAATATCAAATTTTTTAACATAAATATGTGGCAAATTTCACCCCTTTATTTCTTAAAATCATAGCAAAAATTGAGAGTGACTAAATAAAATATTTATAAGTTTGACAATCTGCTTTTAAAAAATGTTAAAATTTCTACAAACTAGATTATAGGAGATAATATGGCTCAAAAGTCTATTAGAGAATATGATGCTAAATCAATTTTAGCTCGACATTGGAACAAGTATTTTCCAAATTTCACTTATGCTTACGAAACGGTATTAGTTGAAAATGGTACAGATTTACAGAAATGTGCTGAAACTAAAAATTGGTTAAAAGAGAAA